>ENA-OWPA01001845-OWPA01001845.1-bioreactor-metagenome-genome-assembly--contig:-NODE-1845-length-12153-cov-3.244866_pt1 | contig 12153 bp, 12 predicted proteins | sample MGYA00238139_ERZ651803 | MGnify/ENA primary metagenome ERZ651803 (study PRJEB26909, sample SAMN07631231) | bioreactor metagenome | isolation source: Switchgrass digestor | place: USA: Dartmouth...
CCTCAACTGTCGGTTTAACCGTATCGGGAAGAAAAACTCCCGGTAAATAGCGGACATTTTCCCGGTTTTTCAAGATAAGCTCCATTTCCTCCGGCTTACGCCCCACCAGAGCCACTTCATGACCATTCTTTCCCATGGAAACAGCCAAGGCCGTTCCCCAACTACCGGCACCATATACTGCAATTTTTGCCACCATAATCCCCCTTCCCACAACTCTTTATTTCTTAAACTGGAATTTGCTTTCTGTTCCATTGATGACCCTGCTGATATTGCTTCGATGACGGATGAGCACCGCACTAACAGCCAGCACAGCAAATACTTTATAAGGAAGCGGTTCGTTAAACACAAAAACGAGGATTCCCACTGCCAAGGCAGCACTCACAGAACCCATAGAAACATAACGGGTAAGAAAAACCATAAGAATAAAAATCCCGAGCGCTATTAGAGTAATCTCCGGCATCAAGATCAGAATTATGCCAAAGCCCGAAGCTACACCTTTACCACTGGGCTTAAAGCCGAAAAAGGGATTCCAACAATGACCGGCCATGGCCAGCAGCCCTCCGCTGATACCTCCCCAGGCCCCAAAAAAGCTATACCCTAAATAGGCAGCCATTGCCCCCTTTAAAGCATCACCTATGAGAACTAAAATACCAATTTTAGCCCCCAAAAGGCGGAAAGCATTAGTAGTGCCGATGTTACCGCTACCATGCTGGCGAACATCTATCCCCTTGGAACGTCCTGCCAGATAAGCAAAGGGAATTGCTCCCAAAAGATAAGCAACAATGAATATGGCGTAACTCCACATTCCTACTCCCTCTCTTCATCCTTTTGTCTCACAACCACTCTGATGGGTGATCCCTCAAAACCAAAGCTTGTGCGCAGTTGGTTTTCCAAATATCTGCGGTAGGAAAAATGCATTAACTCAGGATCATTGACAAAAAAGACAAAAGTGGGAGGCTTGACCCCAACTTGGGTGGCATAAAGAATCTTTAAACGCCTTCCCTTGTCTGTGGGTGGTGGATTGAGATGAACCCATTCTCGCACTAAACCATTTAATGTGGAAGTTACAATTCGGGTAGAATTTTGTTCAGCGACGAAATCCACCAGTTCCAAAAGCTTATTAACCCGTTGCTTGGTTTTGGCGGAAATAAACAGGGTCGGTGCATACTGCATAAAGCTCAGTTCTTCCCGGATATCCTTTTCAAAACGATTCATGGTTTTATCGTCTTTAGTGACTAAGTCCCATTTATTAATCACCAAGACGATTCCTTTGCCGGCTTCATGGGCATAGCCGGCAATTTTCTTATCCTGCTCTGTAACTCCTTCCGTGGCATCGATCAGCATTAATACCACGTCCGAGCGATCCACGGCTCGCAATGAGCGAGATACACTATATTGTTCGGTAAGATCCGCAATCCTTCCTTTGCGCCTCATTCCGGCCGTATCAATAATGATATAGTGTTTCCCTTCATGTTCAAAGGCCGTGTCAATGGCATCCCGGGTAGTTCCGGGAATATTGCTGACAATCACCCGCTCTTCACCTAACAAAGCGTTGACCAAAGAAGATTTACCCACATTGGGACGACCGATAACCGCAATCCGAATGGTATCCGGATCCATATCTTCTTCAACCTCTTCAGGGAAATAGGAAATAACTTTATCCAGCAAATCCCCGATGTTCATGCCATGAACTGCGGAAATGGGAATTGGTTCCCCTAAACCAAGATTGTAAAACTCATAAAGTTCGACCTTGGCAAAATTCTCCACTTTATTAGCCGCTAAAACAACAGGTTTGCCGGAACGGCGCAAAATCTGGGCAATCATATCATCATCCGGTGTAGGAGAAGCTTGGGCATCAATGACAAAAACGATTACATCTGCTTCTTCAATGGCAATTTCCGCTTGACGCCGCATTTGAGCGCTAATAGGAGTGCTTTCGTTAACGAACTCAATTCCACCTGTATCGATAATCGTAAACTTACGTCCTAACCACTCCGAGTCGCGATAAAGCCGATCCCGTGTGACCCCGGGACGGTCTTCCACGATAGCTACCAATCCACCGGCCAAGCGATTAAACAAAGTTGATTTGCCTACATTCGGCCTTCCAACAATAGCTACTACTGGTTTACTCAAAACTTTCACCCTCCAAATCCAATCCGGTTAGTGCTTCAAGAAAGGCTCTCCCATGATTCTCCACCACCAGAGGGATACCCTTTATTTCTCGCGCTAACCAGTCCACGCTGTAGTCATCCAGAAAAATATCCTCATCAGCCTTGAGCATCACCCGTGGAATCAAAAACAACTCACCTTGAATATCTCCAAGTTGTTTGGCAATATCCTGGGCAGTTAACAGACCGGCCACGGTCACAGTAGAACCAAAGAAATCATTGTAAATTGTATGTAGTTCTATTTCAAGATTTGCTATCCCACTTAAATCTTTAAGCAATGTTTGGAAAAAGGGCGTAGCCGATACTCCGGTGATAACATGAACCTTTCTTTTATTAAGGGCAGGAAGAAGCTCTTTTTCGTTCCGTAAAACGCCCAAAGCTTCTTTAAATTCCTGCCGGAATTTGCTGGCCATACCTACTCCGTTTTCCAACTGGGCAAGATCATCATATTCTTCCAGAGGGGGATAATCCCACCCTGCCAATGAATAAAACTCATCAGAGAAATAGACCAGATTGCAGCCTGTATTGGCGCGATACTCTTGTTGCCAATTTTTCCCCTGATTTAAGATCTTTTGTGCTTCTTCCGGGGTAAAAGGGCGCAAATCAGGCAGTTTTTCCCGATACTTCGTTAAGCCTACAGGCACCACGGCAATAGACTGCACTTGGGGATACAGCTTACCCAATTCCCTGACTGTTTCCTCCAGGATCTCACCATCATTATAGCCTGGAACCAAAACAATTTGGGAATGAATAATAATGCCTGCATCTGCAAGACGCTTGAGCTGTGAGGCCAGTTCCCCAGCTTTGGAGTTTTTCATCAGGCGCACACGGGTTTCAGCATCCCAGGCATGAACGGAAATATATAAAGGGCTAAGATGGAACTTGAGAATCCGCTCAAATTCCTCGTCAGTCAAATTGGAAAGGGTAATAAAACTGCCCTGGGTTAAAGAAAGACGATAATCATCATCTTTATCATAAAGACTTTCCCTCATTCCCTTGGGCATCTGAGCCACAAAGCAAAAGACACAATTATTTCTGCAAAGTTTCAATCCGTGGGAACTTACAGCCTGAACCTCTAAACCCAGCTCTTCGCCATAGGAGCGCTCGATTTCCAACTCCCAGAGCTGGCCATCCGGTTTCTCCACCAAAAGCGTAAACTCATCCTCCGCAGTCAAATACTGAAAGTCGATAATATCTTCAATCTCCTGCCCATCTATAGCCAGAATCCGGTCCCCGCATTCTATTTCCATCTCCTGAGCAATACTGCCTTCATAGACAGCTGCCACTACTAAACCCTGAGCCAAACCGCTCATCCTTTCTCGAATCTTTTAAAGGTCCTTCTTTTCGACTTGAAGTAAATAAGGACTTGTTTCAAGGCCAAAACAAGCAATAAACTTACCCAACTAAAATGCCATAAAAAAGGATTTGGCATGCTATAATATCTCAATACTCCCTCAAACAAGAAAACCGTTAGACCCATGCTCATCAGTTGACCTGCTGCCAGAGCCAAAACCATGTTCCAGAGATTGGGGGAACTGATAAGGGCCACAGTCACAAAGATACCGGCAAATAGCCATTTATCATAAGCAAAGATTCCCGGTTCATTAAGCAAAAACAGCTCTTGAACCAGCAAACACATCGTCGCTAATAAAATACAGGAAATTCGGCGTTCCTTGGTCTTGCCCCAGGCGATTATAGCCAAAACCATCAAAAGAAAGATCCGGGGATAATGCCAATCCCAGGGTGGGGAAAAGGCTCTCCCCTGCTCAAATAACCAGCCTAAAACCCAGACCGGAGGAATAATGCGCAAACTTTTATCCAATTGAAAGGGAGGTTTCTCCGCCCATGCCAGTAAGCCTAAACAAAGGAGCACCCAATCGCCTATAGGAAAACCCAAGCTAATCGCCTCCTTAGCTTTGACTTTTCCTATTATACCCCTAAACCCTTTCCTTCAACCTTGCCGGCAGGACTTCACCAGTGGATGAAGATATTTGGGCATATCGGGAAATATTCAGCAATATGCCGATCTCCATCAGGGTAATGACCAAAGAACTTCCGCCATAGGAGACTAAGGGCAAAGTAATACCTGTAACCGGCATAACACCTGTGGCCACAGAAAGATTGATGATGGTTTGAATAGCCAAACAGAAGGTTATGCCAAAAGCTAACAGACTGCCAAAACGGTCCGGGCAGTGCTTAGCGATATAAAAGGCCCGAGCATATAAAAGGAAAAATAAACCCACTAATACTAAAGTGCCTAAAAGGCCTAATTCCTCCCCAATTAAAGCAAAGATCATATCCGTATAGGGCTCCGGCAAACTATATTTCTGAGCACTCCGGCCTAACCCTACTCCGAAAATCCCCCCCGAACCAAAAGCAATCTGAGCATTAATTGTCTGTAGCCCTGAACCGGAGGCATATTTCCAGGGATTCAGCCAAACTAGAATGCGCTGCCATTGGTAAGGGGTATTGTATATCAGGTAAACTAAAGGGCCACCTAAGACAGGAATAGCCAACAAAAACCAGCCTATAGAAAGCTCTGTTTGCCACAAAAGAGCCGCAGCCGTTAAGGCCAGGACCACAGTGGTCCCTAAGTCCGGTTGTTTATACACAAGCGCCAGGATCGGAATGATAACCAAAGCCGGCACAAATAAATCTTTAAATCTTTTTATAGGGTAACGATCGATGTAATTAGCCAAAAATAGAACAAGACATATCTTGGCAATTTCTGAGGGCTGGATTGTAATCGGTCCGAGTCTCAACCAGCGGGCTGCCATTCGCCTGGATGGCACTGTCTGAGACAATAACCATGACCAGTAACAGCAAACTAACAACCACGCCGATTCCGGCAAACTTTTTGAGTATAGGATAGGGTATTCGCGTCAGAATAAAAGCTAAAACACTCCCCAGCAAAACCCATTTGGCTTGGCGCAGGACATAGTAAAAGGAATTTTCTGTCTCATTATAGCTAATAACAGAACCTGCCGTAAGAATCATGACCAGCCCAAAAGCGAGGATCACAAGAACAAAAAACAATAAGTAAAAGTCTATTTCGTGCAAAGGTTTAGGCAATTTACCAAAACCCTTACTTCTTTTTCTTTTTGGCACTGCTGATCCCTCACTTCACTTCCAGTCAATGTATTATTCTATGGACAGCAAATGACTTCCTGCATAATTGCAAGAAGTCATATATGCCAAATCATCATTTGCAATTAAGATTCAGATTCAACCTCTACCGGATTAACTGCATCACCGATGGTGACTTGGGGAGCTTCCGGTTGACTGGCCAGAAGCTCTGCAGCTTCAGCTGCCTGGGCATCCTTAACAGCTTCCCGGATACTTAAGCTAATGCGCTTTTCCTCCGGTTTGCATTCAATTACTTTTGCCTGAATCATATCGCCCACTTTGACCACATCTTCAACTTTATTAACCCGTTTTTCGGAGAGCTGAGAAATATGGACAAGAGCGTCCACTCCGTCTTCCAGTTGAACAAAGGCGCCAAATGGAGCAAGACGCACTACTTTGCCGCTAACCAATGTTCCTTCAGCATATTTTTCAGCTGCACTTTCCCAGGGACTGGGCTTTAATTGCTTGAGACCCAATGAGATCCTTCCTTGCTCCCGATCCACCTTAAGGACTTGAACTTCTACTTGGTCCCCCACATTAACATATTCGGAAGGATGCTTTACTCTTGTATAGGCCATATCGGAGATGTGCAGCAGTCCATCTACACCACCTAAATCCACAAAAGCACCGAATTGAGCCAATCTCTTGACTGTACCGGTAACCACATCCCCTTCCTTAAGGTTATTAAGGAGCTGCTCTCTCTTCGCTTCTTGCTCTTCTTGCAGAATTTCTTTTTGGGAAAGGACTACCCGTTTTTTCCCTGAGTCAAACTCAATAACCCGCAGGCGCAAGGTTTGGCCTTTATATTGATTCAAATCTTCCACATAACCCAGCTGTACTTGGGAGGCAGGCACAAAACCCCGCATACCTACATCCACAATTAATCCACCTTTAACCACTTCGGTGACTTTGCCTTTGATTTCTTCTTTAGACTCAGCCAGTTCCTTTAACCGCTCCACAGCGGCAATTTCATCAGCTTTACGCTTGGAAAGAACAGGATGTCCTTCTTCGTTTTCTACCCTTAAAACAACACAAGTGATCTTATCTCCCACAGAAACTATGTCACTGGGCTGAACATTGGTATCTAAGGTAAGATCCTGCAGGGAAATAACCCCTTCAGATTTCCACCCCAGATCCACATAAACTGCATCCTGATCCACCTTAACTACCGTTCCGCTAACTAAGGCTCCCCGATGCAATTTCTGCATGCCCTCAGCCCAATCCTCCATATTCATCATGTCCTGATTTTCCAAGTTATCCATTGTCGACATCTTCCTATAAACCTCCTCAATAATCCAATCTGGTGTCGAGGCTCCTGCAGTTAAACCTACAGTTTCCACTCCTCTAAACCAGTGATCTTCTAATTCATCAGCCGTTTCAATAAGATAGGTCTGAGTGCGTTCGGAGCAAATCCCAGCCAGTTTTCTGGTGTTAGCGCTGTTTTTTCCGCCCACAACGATCATGACATCCACTTTACCGGCTAATTCGCGGGCGACGGTTTGCCGCTCCTCAGTTGCGTTGCAAATTGTATTATGTACCTTTAACTGGAGTATGCTTTTTTAATTCCTCCACTATTAAGTGGAAATTTTCAGCCGGCAGGGTCGTTTGAGCAAGAACGGATAGTTTTTCAAAAGAGGGAAGTTCCCTTGCTTCTTCTAGGGTCTCAATGGCAATAGCATTGCCACCGGCCCAGCCTAAGATACCTTGTACCTCAGGATGCTGCCGATCTCCCACGACCACCACTTGGCTATCTTTCGAGGATTCAGCAGCCAGCCTTTGGGCTTTCTGCACAAAAGGACAGGTAGCATCCACAATCTGGACTTGGCAGCTTTGAGCTTCCTGGTAAATCTCAGGCGGTACCCCATGGGAACGAATAATCAAAGTGTCTCCCGCTTGAGTCTCTTTGACATTCCCTACTACGCGAACTCCTTGCTTCTCCATTTTTTCTACCACTTGCTTGTTATGAATTAAGGGACCTAAGGAAGCGGTAGGAGAAACTTGGGCAGTTCGCTCGGCCATATCCAATGCTCTTTTTACACCAAAGCAAAATCCGGCTTTTTCGGCCCGGATGATTTTCAAAATTGCCCCTCCTTAACTCACACTACGCTTAAAATTCGCTATAATTCCCGAAAATCCTTCATCAGAATTAAATTACCCTAATAACCAAAAATAATTCAGCCCTTAAACTTTCCCTAACCTTAATTATGAGATTTTAAATTGTCAATAGCCTTCATCACTTGATCGGCAGCCCATTCCCGCCGATTCTCCACCCCTTCAGGGGCCTTTAATTGTCCGGGATAGATCGGCTCACCAATAATAACTTCGATATTGCGCCAACCTTTGGTTAAAAGATTTTTCGTACCATTAATTTTCACAGGAACTATTGGGGCTTGACTTTTTTCCATCAGTAAAATCATACCCGGAAGACCTTTTAATAACTCTCCGCTTTTGGAGCGAGTACCCTCCGGAAATAACCCCAAGACTTTACCTTCCTTAAGAAGCTTTAAAGAATGGCGGATAGCATTGGTATCCCCCTGTCCTCTTTTAACGGGAAAACCTCCTAACCGGCGAAAAAGAGCGGCCAGGAATTTATTCCGGAATAATTCTTCTTTAGCCATAAAGAAAATAGGCCGGGGCACAGCGGCACCTGCCACCACCGGGTCCCACATGCTAACATGATTGCTGACTAATATCACCGGACCGTTCTGGGGAATATTCTCTAAACCATAAATCTTCCAACCCATCACCCCAAATTGCAGGCGAAATATTATTTTGCCTAAACTATATAGCCCATTCAACCCTATCCCTCACTTTACCTTAAGACCTCTTTAAATTCTTGATCATCCTTATTATGCGCTCAACAATCTCCTCAATTCCCAAGCCTGTTGTATCCAGGATAATTGCATCCTCAGCCGGAACCAAAGGAGATACTTCCCGCTCTTGATCAATTTGGTCCCTAATGGCCATATCCTTTTTAACTTGGTCAAAGGATAGGTTTTTGCCGGAATGTTGAAGTTCCAGCCAGCGCCTTTTGGCCCTCTCCTCGGCGGAAGCAGTTAAAAATATTTTTAGATCCGCATCCGGCAAGACATAAGTGCCAATATCTCTTCCATCCATCACTACTCCCCCGCGGCGCGCTTCCTGCCTCTGCAAGTCAACTAACCTCTGGCGCACTTGGGGATAGGCCGCAATTACAGATACACAGCGGGAAACCTCAGGACTGCGAATTTCCTCTGTCACATCCTGGCCATCACAAAAAACTCTTCGGGCTTCGGAATGTTCAAGAGTTATTTCCGTTTGCTGAGCCATTTTGGCAATTTCCGCTTCCTGATCAAGCGGAATATTTAATTGAAGGGCTTTGTAGGCAATGGCTCTATACATAGCCCCCGTGTCCACATAAAATAAGCCCAATTCCTTGGCAAGAGCCTTGGCAATTGTACTTTTTCCCGCACCGGCCGGACCGTCAATCGCTATCTGGAGATTTTTTGTCATTCTTACACCCTCAATTTGGCACATTTCCTATAGGCATTTATTATACCATAATGTCCCAAAGCCTAACAACCGCAATGGTTTTCGGCTTTTACAAACCATCCAGCAATACCACAAGAACTAGGGCCACAATATTATTTACGGCATGCAAGGCCACCGCCGGCTTAAGAGACTGATATTTCATAAACAAATAGGCGAGTACCAATCCTAAAACAAACCGGGGCACAAAACCATAAGATTGCAAATGCAAAGCTGAGAAAAAGGCGGCACTTACACCTGCAGCCGTCCATTTCCCCATATAGGTTCGTAAGCTGCCAAAGATTATGCCTCGAAACAAGGTTTCTTCAATCACCGGCGCCAGGATTCCTGCTAAAAACAGATTGAGACAGAAAGTAATAACTGTGACATCACCCAACAGTTTAGAATAGGCATCTGTTTCCGGCAGAGTAAAACCTTTATTTAATAAGTAAGCGGCATAACAGGTATTGATAATCCAGGTGAGAATATAAAGAGTGATTACATTGCCTATATATCTCTCTTTGACACCTTTCCACCCAAAATCGCGCCAAGTCCATTTCCGCATACGCATTATGCCTAAAATGATAAGCAGGAATACCCCTTGAGTCAGGAAACCATTGATGTAAAGAAGAACTTTTTCATTTTCCCAGTCCTGAGCAAGCCAAGCCAATACATAACCAATACCAAGATAAAGAACCGCAATTCCCATAAGGGCAAGCAGGAGATCAACCCAATTAAGTCTCCTTATTTTAACTTTCTCTTCCTCTCGCCTTTCCTCATCAGCACTATTTATTTCTTCCGGCTCATGACTAAGAAGAACTTTAAGATCATGCTCCTTATTATCGATTGGACTCACCTCATAATGTAAATACTATTCTTATTGTAAAGCAAAGAACTCAGGAGGTCAAAACATGAGTATCCAGGAATCCATCATCGTCGATTCAACTCCCGTTACTACCTTGCAAGTATTTCATAAACATCTGCAAATACCCCTTAATGTCTACCTTGAGGTTGTCAAAGAATTTACAGATCCCTGGAATGAAAAAGCTTATCAGCATTTCGTGGAACATTATCTAAAAGAAGTCAAGGACCCTGGCATTGTGGGCATGGTCCGTGCGGAACAGGACCCTGAGTATATCTATCTTGATGCTGCTATCCGGTATCCGACGCAGGTCAATCAATGACCTACCAGTTTACACCATATAAAAAAGCCAGAAGCAGTAACCTCTAGCTTTTTGTCTGGATTTTACTTTTTGCGGTCAAAAGAGTTTAAGGTTAGGTACAAATCTCTTTGATAAGATCCATAAAATTAGGAAAAGACACTTGAGCCGCTTCAAGACCCTCCAGAATAACTCCTTCTTGGGAGAGTAAACCGGCTACGACCCAAGTCATGGCCAGGCGATGATCCCCATGACTTTCTGCTTCTCCTCCCCGTAAGGCCTTAACCCCTTGAATTCTTAAGCCATCAGGGAGCTCTTCAACCTTTGCCCCCAACTTATTCAGACCCTGAGCAACTGTTTGAATCCGATCCGTCTCTTTTACTCTTAACTCGGCAGCATCCCTAATCACGGTTTCACCTTCAGCCAAACTGGCTGCCAGAGCTAAAATAGGAATTTCATCAATCAGGGTAGGAATCATCTCCCCATGGATTTCGATTCCTTGCAACTGAGCAGGACGCACTCGCAGATTAGCCCGGGGTTCACCACATTCTTCCCGCTCCTCTTCCACTTGGATATCGGCTCCCATTTGCCAGAGGGCTTCGAGAATACCTGTACGGGTTTTATTTATCCCTACATTTTTAATAAGTAATTCCCCATCAGGAATAAGTGTTCCTAACACCAGAAAGAAGGCAGCCGAAGATATATCCCCGGGCACCGAAACTTCTTGGCCGACTAACTGGGCGCCCCCTTTTACTTTAACGGTTTTGCCCTCCCTTATGAGCTCTACCCCGAAACCTTGAAGCATTCGTTCAGTATGATCCCGGGAAAGAGCCGGTTCTGTGACCCTTGTTTCTCCTTCTGCCCTTAAACCTGCCAGAAGAATTGCTGATTTGACTTGGGCTGAAGCCACAGGTGAATTGAAGTCAATTCCTTTAAGCGCTCCCCCGCGGACTGTTAAAGGCGCAAACCTGCCATCCTGACGTCCCAGGATTTGGGCTCCCATTTCCGCTAAAGGCAAGGTGACCCTGCCCATTGGGCGGGAACGGATGGAATCATCACCTGTCAGAGTCGAGGTAAAGGGGCAGCCGGCGAGAACCCCAAGGAGAAGCCTCATGGTAGTTCCTGAATTACCCACATCCAAAATATCTTGAGGCTCTTTCCAGTTATCCAGGCCTCTCCCTCGAATCCAAACCTCTGTGTCCTGTCTTTCCCACTCTACACCCAGGCTTTGCAAGCAGCTTAAAGTACTCAGGCAATCTTGCCCCGGCAGAAAATTGGTTATATGAGTCTCTCCTTGAGCCATACCGCCAAATAAAGCGGCACGGTGGGAAATGGATTTATCCCCGGGGATCGCGATTTCTCCCCGCACTTTTTGACAGGGGTTAACCTGTATTTTAACGGTGGAATTACCTTTGACCATTTTTCTACCTCCGGTTTTCTCTTGCCTACCGGCTTATTGATTGATAACACGGCTTCGAGCTGCTTGAGCTCGGGCAAAGACTTTTAAAATGTCTTGTTCATCGGAGCGTTCAATAATCTCCCGGATTTCCTTGAGCTTGTTTTCCCATATATCCAGTGAGGCCAGAACCGCCGAAGAATTGCGGAGAAGAATGTCCCGCCACATTTCGGGGGAGCTGTCCACCAGCCTGGTTATCTCGCGAAAGCTTCTGCCGGCCAGCTCTAAAGGTTTTCCTTCAGGAAACCCTTCCGCTGCTGCCAAAGCTAAAGCTAAAGACAATAAATGGGGTACATGGCTGATGAGGGCTACCTCCTGATCATGGTCTTCTGCTTCACGTAAAATAACTCTGGCCCCCATATCCTGTAATAATTCTGCGAATTTCTGAACCAATTCTTCCGGGCAGGAAGGATTGGGAGTAAGCACATAAGGATAACCGCGAAACAGTTCAGGATTAGCATAAGCAAAGCCCTGCTTCTCCGAGCCTGCCATGGGATGGCCACCGATAAAATAGGCTCCCTGAAGGCCGGCTGTTTCCCGGCAAACTTCGCTTTTGATACTGCCCACATCCGTTATTAAGGCCCCTTCAGCAATACGGACCATAACCTGCCGCAAGTTTTCCGTCAGGAAAGCAATGGGAGTGGCGAGAATGACTAAGTCCACTTCCAGTTTTTCCGGCATGGTGGTATAGCCTTCCTCCACCCAGCCTTTGGCCTTAGCCGCCCTTAGGCTTTCT
>ENA-OWPA01001849-OWPA01001849.1-bioreactor-metagenome-genome-assembly--contig:-NODE-1849-length-12127-cov-4.107552_pt1 | contig 12127 bp, 13 predicted proteins | sample MGYA00238139_ERZ651803 | MGnify/ENA primary metagenome ERZ651803 (study PRJEB26909, sample SAMN07631231) | bioreactor metagenome | isolation source: Switchgrass digestor | place: USA: Dartmouth...
GTTCTTTGAGGACATATGTACAGAAAAAGAAATAAAAGCAATTGCTCAACGATTAGAGGTTGGAAGACTTCTTTTGGAAAACAATACCTATGTTGAAATAGAGAAAAAGACAGGAGCTAGTACTGCCACCATTAGCAGAGTTAATAGAGTATTAAACTATGGAACAGGTGGGTACAAGCTGGCTTTAAAAAAGTTAGATTCTTTTGATTGAAATAAAAGTATTCAAACTCGGCAACCAGTTGGTTATATGGTGCCGGGATTATTTTTTGAAAAGGGAGGGATTTTATTGTATAATTAAAATCAAAGCATTTTTGAAAGGGGATATTATGAAGAATTACTTATTGGATTTTTTCAAGGGGATGGTAATAGGAATAGGGGCTATTGCGCCAGGAGTTAGTGGTGGAGCTATTGCTGTTATATTTGGAGTATATGATAATCTCACCCGAGCTATAGGAAACATATTTAATGATTTTTGGAGAAAAGTTACATATCTTGCACCTATTGGCCTTGGGGCAGGTCTTGGAATCCTCGTATTTAGCAACATATTTAAATATCTATTTGAAAACTACAATACGCAGGTACGATACCTATTTGTGGGATTGATGGCAGGTACATTTCCTTCCTTGTTTAAGACTGCCAATAGGGAAGGTTTCAGGTGGATGTATGTGGTGCCTTTGTTGATTAGCCTTTCTATATCCATCATATTTTCCATATATGAGGATACTATAATAAACACCATTCCCCATGATGAACCAGACTTGATACAGCTGATTATATATGGAATCATCGTTGCCATAGGCACAGTTATTCCAGGCCTCAGCTCTTCTGTAATGCTAATATATATAAACGCCTACGATTTCGTACTAGAGGCTATGGCAACTTTAGATTTCTCAGCCCTAATTCCCATGGGCATAGGATTTGTGTTGTGCTTCTTTGTGCTTTTTAAGATAATATCCTTTATGTTTGATAGGGCCTATGGGCTTACTTATTATACCATATTGGGATTTGTACTTGGTTCTATTATTCCAATATTTCCTGGATTTAATTTCAATATGGAGTACATAATAAGCGGAATAATATTACTAGCAGGGTTTTTCCTATCCTATAATCTAAGCAAGTTTGCACGAGAGTAGTTAAAGGCTCCTAATTTAGGAGCTTTAGTTTTTAAATATTTTGGAGGTGTGAAGGTGTATAAGGTATTGGTTATAGAGGATGATGAAAAGCTACAACATCTCATTAAGGATAAACTGGAAAGATATAACTATGCTGTTACAGTGGTAGAGGACTATGGGGACATAAAGGGCGAATTCATAAGGGAAAATCCTCATTTAGTCCTTTTGGATATAAATCTTCCCAACTATGATGGATTTTATTGGTGTAGGGAGATAAGGAGCATATCAAAGGTTCCCATAATATTCATATCTGCTAGGCTTTCAGATATGGACCAGGTGATGGCAATAGAAAATGGAGGAGATGACTACATAATCAAGCCTTTTTCTTTTGACCTTCTGCTTGCTAAAATAAAGGGAGTTATGAGAAGAGCCTATGGAGAGTATGCTGAATCAGGGCCTAAGGACATATTAGATGTAGATGGACTATATCTTTATATAAATCAGAACATAGTGGAGTGGAAGGATAGAAAAGTAGAACTCAGCAAGAAGGAATTTGCCCTGCTATATATTCTTGCCACCAATTTAAACGAAATAGTTCCTCGTGAGAGGTTGTTAGAGGAGCTTTGGGACGACATGAATTTCGTAGATGATAACACTCTATCAGTCAACATTGCTAGAGTCAGAAAGAGGCTAGAGGAATTGGGGATATATGACTCCATTAGAACCAAAAGGGGTCAAGGATATTCAATGGTAAACACATGGAGCAGGTGATATTGTGAAATTTAAGGATTATTTAATTGATAGATTTCTATACATCATAGTCTACTATTTGAGTTTAGCTTTAGCTATTTTGATAATGAGCTTGGATTTGATCATAAGGGACGAAGAGCTTAATGTTGGGAATATTATATATGCAGTATTGGTATCTACAGTGATTTTAGTAATTTATGTTGCATTGGATTACTATAAGAAAAAGAGCGTATATCAGGCGTTAAATGATGGCTTAAATAATGAGGATGATTTTGAATATGTATTTAGGATTCCCAAGGATTCAAGCAGAGAACATAGAATTTTTAAAACCCTTTTAACTAAGAATTACATGTATTTTGAAAACACCTTGGACCAATATAGGAGAAGGTTTAAAGATCACATGTATTACAAATCCCGATGGATTCATCAGATGAAGACTCCTGTATCGGTAATAAAGCTGATATTGGAAAACCAAAAGGATAAGGATATGGATGAAGATAATAGGAATATTTATAAGAGCATAGAGGAAGAAATAGAAAAGCTATCCCATGGGCTTGAAATGGAACTATACGCATTGAAGATAAACGATTTTGAGATGGATTTTAAAATAGAAGATGTAGATGTAATGGAAATTGCAAGGACTGTTATAAATGAAAACAAGAACGCGTTTATTGTAAATTCCATATATCCCAAGCTCATCTCTGATAAGAAATATCTAGTGAAAAGCGATGAGAAGTGGTTGAAATTTGTAATAAATCAGCTGGTTTCAAATGCCATTAAATATACAAAAATAAAAGATGTTGAGAATAAATATCTGCATATCAATTTACATAGGGAGAATGACAAGGTTATACTTTCTGTCAAGGACAATGGAATTGGAATTCCAAGCAAGGATTTAGACAGAGTTTTTAGACCATTTTTTACTGGAGAAAATGGAAGAAGACATAAGGAGTCAACAGGAATGGGACTTTATCTAGCTAAAGAAGTATGCGATAGGTTGGGCCATGGACTAGAGATTAAGTCTGATGAAGGATTATGTACAACTGTAAACGTGATTTTTTATGATGGGAAAATTATATATGACTTAAAGTAAGATTAATCTAACAAAATTGTAAGATATATTTATGGGTTTGAAAGGGAAATCGATAGTAGGATTTCTCTTATTTTTTTATACTATAACTAGTACTTGAAAAGGAGGATTAGTATGTACGTATTGGAAACAAAGGGATTATCAAAAATATATGGAAGCAAGAAAAAAGGATTAGCCGTTAAGGCTTTGGATAATTTCAATATAGCTGTTAAAGAAGGTGAATTTGTAGGGGTTATGGGCCCTTCAGGAAGCGGGAAAACTACTCTATTAAACATATTGGCTACCATAGATTCTCCTTCTTCTGGTGAAGTTCTCATTAATGGCAAGAATCCTCATAAAATGGACAGCGACAAGCTGGCACTATTTAGAAGAAAAAATCTAGGATTCATATTTCAGGACTTTAATCTTTTGGATACTCTTTCTGTAAAGGAGAACATAGTACTTCCTCTAGTATTGGATGGTGTTAAGGTTAATGAAATAGAAGAAAGAGTTACGGAATTGGTGCAAGTGCTAAATATTGAAAACATACTCCATAAGAGAACTTATGAGATTTCAGGAGGACAACAGCAGAGAACTGCTTGTGCAAGAGCTCTTATAAACAATCCATCCATCATATTAGCTGATGAACCTACTGGGAATTTGGATTCTAAAGCATCCAATGACCTTATGGAAGCTTTAGAGAGGATAAATAAACAAAGAGGAGCTACTATAGTGATGGTTACCCATGATGCTTTCGCAGCAAGCTTTTGCGATAGGATTGTAATGATAAAAGATGGCAAGTTCTTTACGGAAATAGTGAAGAGCTCAAAAAGACAGGTATTCTTTAAGGAGATATTGGATGCCCTTTCCTTAATTGGAGGTGGATATGGTGAAACTATATAACATAGCTATAAAGAATCTAAAGGGAAACCTCTATAGGTATATAATGTACTATTTAAGCAATGTATTTACCGTTGCAGTGTTCTATATCTTTTCAAACTTCATATTTCATCCTAAACTTAAGAATGAATCTTTAGCACCCAGTGCTGTAGTCCATATGGGAGCAATAAATGGAATAATAATATGTTTGGTTATAATAGTTATTTTTTCTATACTTTTTATAAGCTACGCTACTTCCATATTTTTAAAGTCAAGGGGGAAGGAATTTGGACTGTTGTCCCTTTTGGGAATGACCAATAGTCAAATAAGAAAATATGTACTAGTAGAAAGCACAATAATATCTGTACTATCAATAGTTACTGGTTTACTAACTGGTATTTTATTTTCTAAACTGTTTTTCATGGCAATGGAAGTGTTCATGGATATAAGTTTGCCTTTTAATATTTCACTGGAAGCATTGGCTTTAACTGTAGTGTTATTTTTCCTATTGTTAGAAATAATCAATATAGTATCCCTCCTTCAGATAAGGAACAAGGAAATAGTGGAACAGTTGAAAACTCAAAAAATACCTAAGGAAGTGCCAAAGTTTTCAACTTTTAAATCTCTATTAGGCGTTGGGCTGTTAATAATGGGCTATGTTGTAGCATGGATTGTAGACGATGCCTTAGTTATATATGCCATGATGCCAGTGGTGTTCATAGTTACAGTAGGAACGTATTTTGTATTCACTCAGTTTAGCATATTGCTTATAAATAAGTTCACTAAAAACAAAAAGACTTTTTATGATAGAACAAATTTAGTTGCTTTTTCTCAAATGAGATTTAAGCTAAAGGATATAGCAAAAGTGTTGTTTTTAGCATCAATTCTTGGTGCTATTACTTTTACTGCTACGGAGACCATATTCTCCTTCTTTACAGAGATACCTAACGTAATTGGAATAAGCAATATGCCTCAAGATATTGCTATAATTCAAGAAGGTGAAAATCTTAACGACAACCTAAGTATTGTAAAAGCAATGGATATACTTAAAGATTATGGATTTGTTGTAGAAGAATATCAGAGAGTAAAGCTAATTAGGGTTATAAATGAAAAGGAAGAATATGAAGATGGACATGTTTCTGATATATTGGCCATATCCAATTTAGATTATAATAAATTGGCAAGTTATATAGGAAAGGAAACTGTTGAAGTAGATGAAGGGGAAGTCATATACAATTACCCCCTTAGGACACCTTACTATGATGAGGGTATTGTAAAAAATATAGAGTTTCCATATGAAGTTGTTACTTTAAATATAAATGGAGAAACTGGCGATTTTACTGTAAAAGGAGAGGTACACGGATCTGTAACCACTTTGCTTAACAGGCGTTCTGATTTGATTATATTAAATGATGCGGATTACAATAGGATATCTAAAAAGGCTGAAGAGAAGGACTTGGTAATATTTAATGGTATCAATATAGACAGATGGAAAAGAGCCTATCAAGCTTCCCTTAAGATTCAAGATATGTTAGGAGAAAGGTATCAAGAAATGTTTTTTTCAAAAACAATTCCCTATAGAGAGATGAAGAATTTCTATGGAGTTGCTCTGTTTATAGGATTTTTCGTAGCCTTTTTATTCTTCATAGCATCTGGAAGTATAATCTACTTTAAACTTTTCAATGAAATAAAACAGGATGGCATTGAGTACAATATACTGAAGAAAATTGGCATAACCAAAAAAGAGATGAAGGGAATGATAACTAAGCAGATAGCAGCTATATTCTTCTTGCCCTTCATTGTAAGCACTATCCACTCACTATTTGCCCTTAAATCCCTTTCTAATCTGTTGGATACAAAACTTATAGCCAACGGGTTCATAGTCATGGCAGGATACTTTATATGCCAGGGAATATACTTCCTAATAATAAGAAAGATTTATATTAATAAAATAGAAGATTTAAGTGAAATAGCTACAGAATAGGAAAAAACCCATTACTAGATAGTAATGGGTTTTTTAATAGTTAGAATAATTTCTATTTATTTATATTAATAAAACTTTATATTGACATATTTTAGACTATTATAATATTCTATATATAGATGAATATCTATATAAGAGGTGAGCAAATGAAACAGGATTATGAAAAATATTCAAAAGCAATAAAAGCACTATCAGATTCTAATAGGCTACAGATAATTGATATGCTCTCCTGTGGAGAAATGTGTGCTTGTGATATACTGGAACATTTTGATTTTACACAGCCTACCCTATCCCATCATATGAAAGTTTTAGCAGATGCTAATCTAGTTAACATAAGAAAGGACGGGGTATGGAATTATTATTCTTTAAACATGGCGGAGTGTAATAAAGTGGTATTGTTCTTGTTGAATATTTTCACTGAGTCTGAAGACTGTATATGTAGAAATGTAAAAAAGAATAATTGTTAATAGGAAGGATGAGTAAGTATGAAAAGAATGATTATTTATGATCCAGCTATGTGTTGTCCTACTGGTCTCTGTGGACCATCTATTGATGAGAATCTTTTAAGAGTTCATACAGCTATAAATAGGCTGAAAAACAGAGGAATAGTTGTGGAAAGGTATAATCTTTCTGACAATCCTCAAGCATTTATAGAAAATGAAAAAGTTAATAATCTATTGGTTGATGAAGGAGTAGATGTACTTCCAGTAACAGTGGTTGACGGTGAGATCGTTAAAACTAAAGAATATCCAACCAATGAAGAGTTTTGTAAATTCTTAGAGGTGCCAGAAGAATACTTGATGTCAGAATTAAGTATAAGAAATAAAAAACGCCAACAGGAAAGATAAATACAGGATGAATAAAACATATTAAAAAAATTGATTTGAGGGATATAAGTCTCGAAGACAATTAAATTAAGATCTAAGTAAACTTTTAAAATAGATAAAAGGAGAAATGCAATGAAAAAGAAAGTGGCATTTATATGTGTTCACAATTCATGTCGATCACAAATGGCAGAAGCTTGGGCCAAAAAATTAGGTAGTGATGTATTAGAAGTTTACTCAGCTGGAACAGAAGAATATCCAGAAGTAAAGCCTTTAGCAGTTAAGGTGATGGAAGAAGTAGGAGTGGATATGACGGACCACTATCCAAAGCTATTAGATGAAATACCAGAAGAGGTTGATATACTGATAACCATGGGATGTAATGTAGTTTGTCCATATATACCTAATAGTCATAGTGAAGATTGGGGACTGGAGGACCCATCTGGTGGTCCAATTGAGGACTACAGAAAGACTCGAGATTTAATTAAGGGAAAAGTAGAGGATTTAATAAAAAGAGTTAAAAACAACGAAATCTAGCATGTATGGAGGTAATAGTATGACAGCAAAAATTAAAATTCATATGTTTGGAAAGAAAAATGAAGTTGTTCCAACTTCATGTGGATGAGGACCAAGTACAGCCTGCGGTCCCGGTGAGGATCTGACAACAATGGAAATGTATAAAGAAGTTAAGACTTTTTTAGAAGGAACTGATATAAAGGATAAGATTGAAATGAATTTTATAGACTTAGAAACGGATGATTTAAATGGTTATGAAGATGAAATGAAAATTGTAGAAAAACGCTCTGAACACCCAATTACTTTTATAGAAGGAAAACCAGCTTTTGTAGGCAACGTAGATAAAATGAGAATGTATTTGACCATAAGAAGAATATTAAAAAATATGAAATAAGACACTTTTAGAAGGAGAAATCATTTTTATTGAGTTTTTCTTTATCCAATATATAGACATTTATCTATATACTAAATTGATGAAAGTAGAGTAGAGTTTTGCAAGTTTCTAGGGATACCAGAAGAGTATATAAAGCAGGAAATAAAACATATTGGGAGGTGGGAACATGTTCAAAAAATTTAATTTGAAGGATATAAATTTAACAAAATTTTTATTTTTTACAGGAAAAGGTGGAGTAGGTAAGACTTCCACTGCTTGTGCTATAGCAGTATCTTTAGCTGATGAAGGGAAAAAGGTTCTTCTTATAAGTACAGACCCAGCATCAAATCTTCAGGATGTATTTGAAACAGAGTTAGATAACAAAGGAGTGCCCATAGAAAAGGTTCCAAACTTAACAGTAGCAAATCTTGATCCAATAAAAGCTGCTGAAGAATATAGAGAAAGCGTAGTAGGCCCATATAGAGGAAAACTTCCTGAAACTGTAATAAAGAACATGGAAGAGCAATTATCAGGCTCCTGTACAGTGGAAGTAGCATCTTTTAATGAATTCTCAACATTTATCGCAGATAGTAAAATTCAAGAAGAATATGACCACATCATATTTGATACAGCACCTACTGGACATACATTGAGAATGCTTGAACTTCCAGCAGCTTGGACTAATTTCTTAGAGGAAAGCACTCATGGGGCATCATGTTTAGGACAGTTAGCAGGACTTAAGGATAAGCAAAATATGTATAAAAATGCAGTAGAAAATCTAGCTGATAAAGAGAAAACAACTTTAATACTTGTTTCTCGACCAGTGGAATCTGCATTAAAGGAAGCAGAAAGAACCTCCAAAGAATTGCAAGATCTAGGAATAGAAAACCAAATGTTAATAATCAATGGCGTCTTACAAGAACATGATGATTATATATCAAGTGAGATCTACAAAAGAGAACAATCTGCATTGAAGAATCTTCCTGAAGGACTAAAAGACCTTGAAACATATGAAATACCATTAAGGCCTTATAATATAACAGGAATAGAAAATGTAAGGGCATTCTTAAAAGATGGAGAAGTAAAAGAAAAAGATGAAAAGCTTAATATAGACAGTATACACACTTTAAATGAAGTAGTTGATGATTTATACAAATCAGGTAAGAAACTAATATTCACAATGGGGAAAGGTGGAGTAGGTAAAACTACAATTGCAGCTGCAATTGCATTGGAATTAGCTAGAAGAGGTAAAAAGGTGCATTTAACAACTACTGACCCTGCAGCACACTTAAAGTTTGTAATAGATGAGTCCTCTGGTATTACTTTAAGTAGAATAGATGAAAAGAAGGAATTGGAGAAATATAGAGAAGAAGTGTTAACCAAAGCAAGAGAATCAAATATGAGTGAAGATGATATTGCTTATATAGAAGAGGATTTGAGAAGCCCATGTACTCAGGAAATAGCAGTATTTAGAGCCTTTGCAGATATAGTAGATCGCTCAGAAGATGAAATAGTAGTTATAGATACAGCACCAACAGGCCATACATTGCTACTTTTAGAGTCTACAGAAAGCTACAACAGGGAAATTCAGCGCACCCATGGAGATGTACCAGAGTCAGTTAAAAAGCTGTTACCAAAGTTAAAGGATAGCAGCATAACAGAAGTCCTTATAATTACATTGGCAGAAACTACTCCTTATTTTGAGGCTAAAAGGTTACAAGAGGACTTAAATAGAGCTGGCATATTCAGTAAGTGGTGGATAATCAATTCAAGCTTCTATGGCACTGATACAACTAATAAGGTTTTAAGAGCAAAAGCAAGCAACGAAGTAGAGTGGATCAACAGGGTAAATGAGATATCAAATGGAAACTTTGCGTTAATTAAATGGACTCCTGGAGAGCTAAAGGGAGAGAATTTAAGCAAGCTCCTTATATAGAGTTTAAGTATAAAGTTAAATTAGTGTGTGGATATTACTAGATGTAAAAAGGAGGATTTTATTATGGAGTGTTGCAACACTCAAAAGAATAATAATTGTTGTGGTGCAGACTGTGGGTGTGGAGGGCAGAATTATGAAATCAAAGATAAAAAAATAGTAATCGATTTTATGTATTTAGACTTAAGCCATTGTACTAGATGTCAAGGTACAGAAAGTAATCTTGAAGAAGCTATTGTTGATGTTGCAAAAGTACTTGAGCTTACAGGAGTTGAAGTTGTTGTAAACAAAATTCATATTGATAGTGAAGAAAAAGCTATCCAGTATCAGCTTGAGAGTTCTCCTACTATTCGTATTAACGGAAAGGATATACAATTGGAAACAAGAGAATCTAAATGTGAGTCATGTGGTGATTTGTGCGGAGAAGAAGTTGACTGCCGTGTATGGGTATTTAATGGTAAAGAATATAATGTTCCTCCCAAAGGAATGATAATTGATGCAATATTGAAAGAAGTATATAACAATAGTAAAGAAGGTGAGATAAAAACAAATAGGAAAGAATATAAACTTCCTCAAAATCTCAAAAAATTTTTTGATTCAAAGAAACAAAAAAAGTAATGAACACTTAAATTAAAAAAGTATTCTATAAGGATTTTATTTTAATTTAATAAAAAGAAAGGTGTGAATATATGAAAAAAGAAAAATTATCTTCAGGAATTGGCTTTTTTGAAAAATATCTTACACTTTGGGTAATCATCTGTATGATTATAGGAGTATTAATAGGAGTATATTTGCCAGGTATACCAAAGTTCCTGAGCAAATTTGAGTATGCTAACGTATCCATACCTACAGCAATTTTAATATGGCTTATGATCTATCCAATGATGTTAAAAGTAGACTTTAAGAGCATAAAAAGAGTTGGGGAAAATCCAAAAGGACTTATAGTTACATGGGTTACAAATTGGCTAATCAAACCCTTTAGTATGTACTTAATATCATCCTTTTTTTTAAAAATCCTATTTAAAAATTTCATTTCATCAGATATGGCTAATCAATATCTTGCTGGAGCAGTGCTACTAGGGGCAGCACCATGTACAGCTATGGTATTTGTATGGAGCTATTTAACCAATGGAAATCCTGCATATACACTAGTGCAAGTGGCTACTAATGACCTTATCATATTAGTTGCTTTTGTGCCAATTGTTGCATTCCTATTGGGGATTAGTGGTATAGTCATTCCTTGGGCTACATTGTTTTTATCTGTTGTATTATTCGTAGTAGTTCCTCTAACTGCAGGAATAATTTCAAGAAATATAATCACTAAAAATAGAGGATTGGATTACTTTGAAAATGTATTCATTCCAAAATTCAAAAATATTACTACAACTGGACTTTTGTTAACACTGATAATGCTGTTTTCTTTCCAGGGTCAGACTATTGTAGATAATTTATTGGATATAGTGTTGATAGCCATACCTTTGACAATACAGACCTTTTTCATATTTTTTATTGCTTATCTATGGGCAAGGGCATGGAAACTTCCTTTTGATGTGGCAGCCCCTGCAGGTATGATTGGAGCATCAAACTTCTTTGAACTAGCCGTAGCAGTAGCTATATCCTTATTTGGATTGGATTCAGGAGCAGCTCTTGCTACAGTGGTAGGAGTATTAACTGAAGTACCAATAATGTTAACTCTTGTGAGAATTGCAAACAACACAAAAGGCTGGTTTCCACAATCAAAGTAAACTAATCAAATACCTATAAAGTTGATCCAGTTAGCAAGGATATGCTAACTGGATTTTTTACGAAGTTTTTGGCTAATAATTGGAATTTTTTTATTGACAGCGTCCATTTTATATCATATTATATTATTAATAAAACATATGAGCCATTGTTCAAATGTTCAATTGAAAAGGGGGATTAAAGTGAAAGATATTGATAGATGCGATTGTGCTGTTATACATGAAGATATAGTCAATTCAGTGAAAAAGAACATGCCTGAAGAGGAGACCCTATATGATCTTGCAGAGTTGTTTAAGGTATTTGGAGATACAACAAGGGTGAAGATACTTTGGGCATTAGATGAAGCGGAAATGTGCGTTTGTGATATAGCTGCATTACTTAACATGACTCAATCAGCTATCTCCCATCAGTTAAGGATATTAAAGCAAGCAAGGCTTGTAAAGAGCAGAAGAGAAGGAAAGGTGGTTTACTATTCACTAGACGATGACCACATAAGAGGAATATTCGATTTGGGACTTGCTCATATTAGGGAGAATAAATAAAGGGGGAAATGAAATGGCATCTACAGTAAAAAGAGAACTAATATTGGAAGGATTAGGTTGCGCCCACTGTGCAGCAAAGATCGAAGAAGAAGTAAATAGAATTGATGGAGTAAGTGCAACCATCAACTTCATGACTAAGACCCTTACTGTGGAAACTACTGATAAATACGAATTCAACGATATAATTCAGAAGATAACATCTATTGTTCATAACCATGAGCCTGATGTGAAGGTTATAGATAAATATCAGGATGAACATGAACAGGATCATGAACAAGACCATTCACACCATCATCATGAAGATGGAGGTTATAGGAGTTCTGTGATAAAGATAGGCATAAGTGCAATAATGTTCATATTAGGATTGGCTTTAAAGGAGAATTCTTGGTTAGAGTTGGCCTT
>ENA-OWPA01001850-OWPA01001850.1-bioreactor-metagenome-genome-assembly--contig:-NODE-1850-length-12122-cov-15.430552_pt1 | contig 12122 bp, 9 predicted proteins | sample MGYA00238139_ERZ651803 | MGnify/ENA primary metagenome ERZ651803 (study PRJEB26909, sample SAMN07631231) | bioreactor metagenome | isolation source: Switchgrass digestor | place: USA: Dartmouth...
TCTCTATATATTTTTTGAAGTTTCCCATATGTGTTAATAATGTTTTCCAGATTGTAATGCCAGATATTGATATAGATTATCAGTAGTTTTAATACATCAAATGTTAAGGTTCTATGATTTTAAATTAATGGTTAAAGCAAATCCCTGCGAAGACATAATTATGGTCAAATGGTGAATTTCCTGTATACACTTCAGGGGTTTCCATACATCATATGTTACGGTTCTATGAATTGCAGGTATCACTGTGTATGGCATAAAAACAGTTTCCAAACATCATATGTCACAGTTATACCCTCATTATTAATAATTATAAACTTTAAATTGTCCTTTATCAAGCATTTCAATATCAGTATTCGGATATATGTTTTATCATCAACATCATTATCTTAGCTGGCCTGATATACTGACTAATAATTTACATATCAAGAACTTCTTAAATTGCCTGCCAATAGGTTTGAACATAAATTATGTAAAGGAACCACCGTTTTCAGCTTTATACGACTTTACCGGACGCTGGCTGAACATAACAGTATGTTATGGGCTGACTGGGCGTTTTATTTTATAATTGAATTGGATTTATTATAATCAAATAAACAAACATGAATCATCAGTTGACATCTGATTACAAATTATTTACACTTAAAACGAATATTGTATTGTTATTATAGTTTTAGGAGAATTATATGCATATAAAAATAAGTTTCGTAAGCGATAAGGATATAATCCTGCCCATTCATTATAATCACATATTGCAGGGCTTTATTTACGCAAATATAGACAGCCGGCTTTCTGAATTTTTGCATAACCGGGGATATACCTATAGGGAAAGAAAATTCAAGCTGTTTACATTTTCAAACATACTTAACAAGGCTGAAAAAGTAAATAATATGTTGAAATTTAACAGGAATATAAGTTTTATTATTTCATCACCAATGGAGGACTTTTGTAAATCCTTTGCCAACTCTCTGATACAAAGTGATGAGCTGTTTTTGGGCCAAAACCCTGTAAGGGTGGAGCAAATTCAGATAGAAAACGATATTGTTGATACGGAAGAGATTGTAATTCGCGCCCTGTCTCCTATCGTTGTGTACAGTACCCTGTACAGAGCCGACGGCAGCAAATATACATGCTATTTTACACCGGGCGAACCGGATTATGAAAGAATAATAACTGAAAATCTTATAAAAAAGTATGTAGCTTTAAATAATACAGATAATGTTGATTTTGAAGAACATATAAGTATAAAGCCGCTGGGATACTTTAAACATAATTTGGTCATATATAAAAATTTTATCATAAAAGGGGTAACAGGTAAGTTTGCATTGAAAGGGGACAAAAAGCTATTGCAAATGGGCCTGGATGCAGGATTAGGCAGTAAAAACAGCCAGGGGTTTGGGTGTATAATGTTGGATAGTTAAATTGATACCGGTATTAAAAAACGGATTAATAGGTTTATAAATATATATTAAAATAATCTAATATTATGTTCGGTTAAAGTCCGATAATGCAAAAAATAGGCGGGTTTAATTTCCCGATTTATAGTTTACAAATCCGTATCCCCTGGGGTTCCCTTCCAAGACACCAGTTGCCAATAATATGTAAGCAATTTGCTGAGCTTTTTCATTATCTGCTATACATAATTCAAATTTGTCCCCTAAAAGAGATATATTTTTATATCTGCTTGCAATAGGCTTTTGGTTTAAGATTTTTATATCTTTAAAAAGTACAAAATCTTTGTCGAATTCTCCAATTATCGACTTAGCTTTTTTAATGGCGTTTTCTGTAATCTTCTTTTCAAAAATTGAAAAATCAATTTCTCCTCTCCAGTAGCCTGCTTCTAATTTAAGCAGAGCAGGTGTTAACGTATATATTTTTTCTATATACATTTTAGGTATGAATTTTACCGTTGTTATGATTCCTTTCATGGTTCCGGTACTGGTGCAGGGAAGGGTTTTGGTTAAATATTCTCTCAAAACTACATCAGCACAGCGAATCGAAAAAGTATAGATCTTGCCCTTTTTATAAATTTTATCTTTTTCTATTTCTTTAAAACCGCTATGGGAATAATTTTTAAATCCTCTGCTTTCATGAAAATCAAGCATTTTATCATTCTTTCCCAAACCTGTATCAATAAAATTACTTATCTTTTCCAGGACATGGGTCAAGGGAGTATTTTTCATCATATACACTATACAATTTATTTGATAGACCTGTAAGTTTTCCAAAATTTCACCTCAAATATGTTTTTATATAATTACAAATTATGATTAAACATAATATGTGGAAATAAGTTGACAATTTTGTGTAAATAAATTACAATTAAATAGTGCATAATATTAATAAATCTTTTTAATTTTTTAGGAAAGTATATTTAGTCTTTTGATTTCTTAAATATAAATAATAAAGACGAAAAAGTAAACTATATAAAAAATTAAATGAAATAAGTATATTATATCATCTCTGACCGGAAATTTCTGCATATCATTTACCATTATAACGTTACAAATAATAGTCTGTAATTATATTCATATACTGTCCACTATTTTTTATTATAGTTTTCGATATATTAAGTATATCCGGCAAATTAGTTGCAGGTTATTATGATTTAAAATTAAAATAGATAAGTCTTATGTTTCGTCGATGTGCAATAGCGTAAAAATCCCTGGAGATCGACGGAGAGTAAAATCAAGCAAAATCAAGTATTAGCGGTTTTTAATAATAATTAATTCTATAATTTAAATTTAAAAAAATCAGTATTTATGCAGGTCTGACGGGTTTGTAGACTACCTATAAGGAATTGAAACATCGACGTTCCTTGGCTCGGATCCGCGCCTAATTCAACGTTTGTAGACTACCTATAAGGAATTGAAACAAGTCCATTGGTTTTGCGTCTTCATTTGCTCGCCTTGTTTGTAGACTACCTATAAGGAATTGAAACATGGGAGCCGGTGGAAGGTTCTGTTAATACCTTTGTGGCGTACAGAGAAGACGCTATTATTGAGGTATCATCCTACGGTGGTGACACTACAGGATATCAGATACCTTTCAACTTACACCACATCGGTAACAGAGTTAAAGGTACATTTAATGTATCAACAAAAACCTTTACTTCAGATAGCGAAGAGTAAGCCAATAAGTTTTAGTTTGAGGCGGGTGGCGGTCCACCTCCTGCCGCTGCCCGCAATAAAGGAGGATGATTATGCAAAGTTTAAGATTTGATGAGGGTTATAAAGAATTTATGATCAATGATGATCCTAATCGTGTAATACGGTTTAATCCGGCTGACTATGGAATAATTGAAAGATTTAATAAAGCCAGAAAAGACATTATTGCCGAAATGGAGAAAATCCAGAAAGATTTTGATTTAAAGCCGGATGGCTCTCCTGACGTGCCAGAAGATGAATTAGAAGAAGCTGCAGGAATAATTGAAAAGGTAAGAAAATTAATTTGCGATAAGATTGACTATATTTTTGGCAATCCTGTATCTGAAGTTGTATTTGGCACGCAGTCTCCTTTATCTAGCGTAAAAGGAGTGCCACTGTTTGAGCGCTTTATTCAAGCGGCACAGCCGTTTATTGAAGCCGAGGTAAAGGCAGAACAGGAAGCAAGCAAGAAGCGCATCGAAAAATACACCAAACAGGTGAAGTAATATGATTGGTAAATTACCTACAAGTCTTAAGGTTAATGGAATAGATAGAGCTATCCGGAGTGATTTCCGGGTGGCTCTTTTAATATTCCAGGCTTACAACGACCCGGAACTCAGTGACCTGGAAAAGACCTGGGTCATGCTGGATTGCCTTTATGAAAACCTTGAAGATATCCCATCAGAGGATATCGAGGAGGCCTGCAAACAAGCTGTCTGGTTTTTGGATGGTGGTATGGTGCAGGAAGATGTTAAGCCGTCTAAAAAAGTTATTGACTGGGAACAGGATGAACAGATGATATTTTCCGCTGTAAATAAGGTTGCCGGGAAAGAGGTAAGGGCAGTTGAGTACATGCACTGGTGGACTTTTCTTGGATACTTTAATGAAATCGGAGAGTGCCTATTATCAACCGTGATAAATATCCGGCAGAAAAAGAATAAAGGCAAGAAGCTAGAAAAATATGAACAGGAATTCTACAGGGCGAATAAGTCCCTGATTGACATAAAGACACGATATACGCCAGAGGAACAGGCAGAAAAAGAGTTTCTCTTGAAACTCCTGAATGGGGAGGTGAAGTAATTGGCATATGATGGCTCATTGAAATTTGATACTAAAGTCGATACCAGCGGATTTGCCAAAGGCACGAATACGATTAAAGCGCAGGCTAATAGCTTAAAAAGCACATTTTTAAGCCTTGGAAAAACCTTGCTCGCAGTATTTGGTGTCAAAAAGCTGATTGATTTTGGCAAGCAGGCCGTCAATGTAGCATCAGATCTCCAGGAAGTGCAGAACGTTGTAGATACCGCTTTTGGTAGCATGACTTATAAGATGGAAGAGTTTGCAGACAAGGCAATTGAGACATACGGTATATCTAAACTTGCTGCCAAACAGACCGGTTCCACATTTATGGCAATGGCCAGAGGCATGGGAATAGCTCAAGACAACGCATCCGATATGGCTATATCTTTGACTGGTTTATCAGCAGATATGGCCTCTTTTTATAATGTCACCCAGGATGTGGCCAACACTGCATTAAAGTCCATTTTCACAGGTGAGACAGAGACACTTAAGCAATTCGGTGTCGTAATGACAGAGGCTAATCTGCAAGCGTTTGCATTGTCCAAAGGCATAAAGAAAAACATCAGCGATATGTCGCAAGCCGAGAAAGTACAGTTACGCTATGCATTTGTAATGCAACAGACAGCACTAGCGCAAGGCGACTTTGCAAAGACATCTGATAGCTGGGCAAATCAGACCAGGATATTAAAGGAGCAGTGGAAAGAATTTCTCGGTATCCTCGGTAATGGCTTAATCCAAGTATTAACGCCAGTTGTCAAGTTTTTAAATACAGCTATGTCATATTTGATTACGTTTGCCAATACAGCAAGCAAAGTATTATCGTCTATCTTTGGGTTAAACAGTGCCACAGAAAATACAGCAAAAAGCACTGGAACCATAGCAGTTAATACCGAAGATGCGAGCGCAGGCTTAACAGATATGGGTAAGTCAGCTAAAAAAGCAGCCAAGGACGCTAATAAATCTTTATCCCCAATAGACAACCTCAATATGGTAGCGGAGAGCGTTGCAGCGAGTAGTGAGGATGCAGCTGACGCATTGTCTGATATTGGCGGAGTTGGTGGAACTGATTTAGGAGCTATCGAGACACCTGATACATCTGGCCTAGAAAAGAGCGTTGAAAAAATAAAAACTTATTTAGAGCCTTTGTTTGATTCGCTTGACAGGCTAAAAACAGCTTTTGAGCCCTTTGCCGAAAACGTGGGTCAGGGACTTAAATGGTTTTATGATAATGCGCTAATTCCTCTAGCTAAATGGACTATCACAGACCTTCTCCCAGCGTTTATTGACATTCTTGCAGCTGGAATAAACGTACTTAATTCGGTTATAGAGGTATTTAAACCGTATGCTTTATGGTTATGGGACAGCTTTTTACAACCTATAGCACAGTGGACTGGTGGGCTGATAATCGACGCATTGAAGTTATTAGCTGACGGGCTTAATTCGTTATCGGATTGGATTAAGGAAAATCAAAGCATAGTAGCAAACGCCACTTTGTTAATCGCGAGCTTTTTTGCCGCCTTTAAGATTGCAGAGTTTATAACTGCCGTTGCGCCTTTAGTAAGTACATTAGGCGGTCTAATTAGTAGCGGAACACTTTTAAGTACGGTATTAGGCGCTATAAGTACGGCTTTTGGCGCTATTTTTAGCCCTGTGACATTGATTGCTACAGCACTTGGATTGCTAATCTATACATTTATAGACCTTTACAACAATAGCGAAAGCTTTAGGCAATCAATAGCAAACTTAGGCGAGACATGGAAGATTGCCCTACAGCCACTAGCGGAATTTGTAGGTACTGTATTATCGGATGCCTGGAATAAGATACTCAAGCCGATTATAGAATTTTTCGTTAATACACTCCTTCCGAATCTCATAGATACATTTAAAAATCTATGGGAAAACATACTCGTTCCATTGGCAGATTTTATCGGTACAGTGTTGCAACCTGTATTCCAGGTACTATCAGACCTTTTATCTATGTTATGGGAAGATGTTATTCTCCCTCTGGCTGATGCAATCGGCAGTATCTTAAAAGAGGCTTGGAATGGTTTATATGAAATCCTGAACAAAACGATTATACCCATTATTAAATCTGTCATAAGTGTGTTAAAACAGCTTTGGCAAAAGGTTATTAATCCGATTATTGATGTACTCTGGAAGAATTTAAAACCAGCCTTTGAGACCGTTTTCAGCGGAATAAAGACAGTGATTCAAGGGTTTAAAACTACGCTCACAGGTATTATTAAATTTATAACTGGTACACTCACTGGCGATTGGAAAAGGGCATGGACTGGAATAAAAGATATCTTTAAGGGCATATTTGATTCTCTGGTTGGAATTGTAAAGACCCCTATAAATCTAATCATAGATATCATAAATGGCATGATAAGTGGTATCGTATCTGGAGTTAATGCAGTAATTAAGGCGATTAACAGTATTAATTTCACCGTGCCTGATTGGGTCCCAGCTATAGGTGGCAAAGGAATTGGATTTAACATAAAAGAATTCACCGCACCTAAGATTCCAAAACTTGCAACCGGTACAGTAGTTCCTGCTAACTATGGAGAGTTTTTAGCTATCCTCGGAGATAACAGGCGAGAAGTCGAGGTTGTATCTCCTTTATCAACTATGAAGCAGGCATTAAAAGAAGCTATGCAAGAGATGGGCGGAGCTGGTACTGCAGAGATACATATTTATCTTGAAGGTGACGCAAAAGGTGTATTTAAGCTCGTTAGAGTAGAGGAAGGTAATTATTATAAGCAAACAGGCAGAGCCGTATTTGTACATTAGGAGGGATAAAATTGACAGGCAAAGGATATGTTCTAAAAGTAAATGGCGATATATTTCCCAATTCCCTTCTTGCCGAGTACACTAACATTCCCGACCGCCGCCAAGATAAAAACAGCTATACAGACGGTCGGGGAGTTACCCATCGCAATATCTTGCCCGTAAAGCGTACAACTATTAAAATAAAAACCGTTGACCTTACCTATGGGCAAAAACTAATTGTTCAATCATTTTTCCCGAACCGCGATAAGGTCGTCTGTGAGGTCTGGAATGATGAAAGGAACACGTACCAAACCATTACAGCTTATGTCCCAGATGTGGAATACACAGTGAAACACATAGATAAAGACGGTAATTTTTATTACAATGCAGTCGAATTTGAATTAATTGACTATGGGAGTGAGTAGAAATGCTTAATATACCTGATGAATTAAAAAATATATACAAAAACGACCAACTGCCTTTTACAGACAGTATTACTCCCAAAGACTTGATTATATATTTTCCTGCGCTTGATTTGACTATAGAAACTGAAAAAATAGTTGATGACAGCTTTAGTCTTGATGAAAGTCTTTGCTCTGATGATGATCTGATTTTTGGGTCATGCGAGGCGGCAAAAATCAAATTTACCGTGGCAGATATCGAACAGGACTTAACTGGACAGTGGTTTACTGTGCATCAAATTGTAGAGGGGTATGACCCTGTGCCTCTTGGTAAATTCAAGGTTAAGAGTTGCACCAAGCAAGATGACTTAAGATTTAAGGAAATTATCGGGTACAACTTCTTAGCTTACATAGATGTTGATGTATCTGACTGGTATAATTCCCTTTTTCCTAATGGTGACGAAACATATACTCTTAAGCAATTCCGGGAATCACTTCTTAACCATCTTGGGATTGAGTACGAGGACAAGGCGCTGCCCAATGATGACATGATTGTTGAAAAGACTGTTGATGTCGGTCAACTGAGTGCTAGGGAAGTATTAAGGTGTTGTGTGGAGTTGCAGGGTGCATTTGGCCAGATTAACCGGCATGGAAGGTTTTATCATAAAATCCTTGAGCCGGCATATGGATTGTATCCAAGTGAGGACTTATATCCGAGCGAGGATCTGTATCCGGTGGCCGAGGATGACACATCTTATGTTATGCCGAATACAATAGTTGACACCGTCGAACAATCTATGGTTGGCGCAAACGGAATACAGCATGAGGAATATGTTACAAATGAGATTGACAAGTTGATAATCCGGACAGATGAAAATGATATAGGCGTTATTGTTGGTGATGGCGAGAACGCATATGTAATTCAAGGTAATTTTCTGGTTTTTGGTAAAACAGCCGAAGAATTAGAGGAAATTGCCTTGAATGTTTATGGCAATATAGCCAAACGTCCATACAAACCATATAAAGGAGATGTAATCGGCCTGCCTTACATTGAAGCCGGGGACATGATAAGTGTTGCTACGGATGGTACGTTTAATGGGTATGTACTACAACGCACTCTAACTGGCATACAGGCGCTAAAAGATGAATTTATAGCTGAGGGAAGTGAAAAACGGGAACAGCACTTTGGTGCAAACACAGAAATCATTCAAATAAAAGGCCGATTGATGAGGTTTAAGAAGGATATAGAAGGTATTCGAATAGATATACAAGATTTGGATCGGGAATTAAGCAGCGAAATCGAAGCGCTGGCCGGGCAGATTGTGCTTAAGGTAAACAGCGAGGGTAAAATCGGATATATACAATTAGGAGCCGATCCGGATACCGATTTAACATCGATTGTTATACAAGCAGACAACATAAGCCTTAATGGTTATGTAGGGATAAATAACTATATCGTTGTGACAGAAGATGGCAAGTTGCATGCCGTTGACGGTGAATTTAGCGGTACTTTGACATCATCTGAATTTATTGGCGGTGTGATACGTAGCAACAACTATTATTCTGGTATCTCTGGAATGATGATTGACTTATATAATGGCACGTTAGATACACCTAAATTCTATATAGGCACCGATGGCAAGATTAAATCTGTTGACGGCGAGATAGAGACAACAGGGCCAAACGGTAAAGTAGTAATTAAAGATGGCAAGATAACTCTATACAATAACTTACTGCAATCCACAGCAGAGATAGACGGCTCTGACATGTGGATTGATTTTATTATTGTGAGAGAAACCGCCAACTTTATAAAGGATGTAAACTTCCAGCTTACAAAAGAACCAACGCTGGTGATTAACAGTGTACCGCAAAGGTTTATAACCAGCGTCAACAAAAGCGATTTTACATTCCCACCTGAAGAACACAATCATAACGATATGTATTATACAAAAAGCCAAAGCGACAGCAAGTATGCTTCGTCATCACATATACATGAAAACTATGCAACTTATTCAGCAGTGGAGGCTGGGTTAAATATGTTGCAATACTGGGTAATCCAGAATTTCCAGCCCAAGGAGGAATAGGGATATATGGAAAAGTCATTAAATCTACAATTGCAAGAATTTGAGGACGGGTTGCTGGAGTACATAAACAGCAGCCCGTTGCCAGTTAAGGCAAAGTTGTTGTGTCTTAAATCGATAGTACCAGACATAATGACTGCGCTAACAAAGGCTAATGCACAGCTAGTTACAAAGGAAAAGATGGCACTAAAGGAAAAGGTATCAAATGATACACAATAAATTACAAGGTAAATATTGCAAAATTTGTTTTGAAATAGTACAATCTTCTTTAAGGAGGAATGTATTATGAAAAAGAAAATTGCAGTATTTGCCCTATTTTTAATTGGAGGGATATTAATGTCTTATAACAAAATAGGATGGGCAAATAGCCCATCAACAAAAACACCCATAAGCGCTAAAAACCTAGAGCAAATGGATGAAGGAATATACCAGGCACATTCACAATTGGCACGGATTGAGACAGAAAAAGCAGATAAGATAACGACAAATAGTATACAAGCGCAGCTTAACACTTTAGTTCTTGAAAGCGGGTCAAGTCCAGCTGAAATTGTACAGCAAAGAGTAGATTCCCTTGGAAATGTTTTTGATGTGTCTAAAGAACGGCTAGACAACGTGGAAAATATAGTATTAAATGGTATTAGTAAGGTGTTACCATCTGACTGGGTATCGGGCAAAATCACAAGCGGAGTTAATGAAGAGCCTGACAGCACACGAATAAGAACTGGATACCATAAATTTGAATCTAGTGATTTTATAACCATAGAACCAGCATCTGGATATAAGTTTATAGCTCATGTATACGATGATTTATATAATTTTGTAAATGGTGTAGGAATAGACAGTTGGACTACCACTAAAAAAACCATACAACTAAGTAATAAATATAACATTGTTAGATTTATGTTAGCAAAAACAGATGATAGCGCGATTACAACGAGTGCAAGTGTTAATTTAAATATTACACGCTCATTAGTACCTTATAAAGTCAATAAATTAATTGCCGAAATAAACAACAAAATCGATGCAAAAGTTTACCTAACGGAGCAGCTAAAGACAAATTATGATATTGTTAGGAACATGAGCGATTGGGGAATAAGACATAATACCACAAGAAAATTACATAAGTATGTTATCCCTGATTCGGATTTTAACAATATACCTCTAACAATACTGACTGATGGCAGAAATTTTACAACTAATTTTGATATCACGAAATTTAAGCATAAAGGCGGTACTACTTATTATGTTGATCCAGTATTAGGCAAGGACGGGAATCCTGGAAGAACTGAAAATACAGCTTTTTACAGTGTATATAAAGCACTCCAAGTATGTTCTGATGGAGATACAATCATTTTACTGGATGGATTATACACCCGTTCCAATTGGACGAAAGATGGATATATAGAAAAATCAGTCAATATAATTGCTAAGAATGCTGGCAAGGTTATAGTTAAGAACGGAAACAATCACACGTATGAGCTTTATGCTCCTTATACTAAGACGTATTATACATCTCGCAATATCGTGATTAAAGCGGTGCAAAAAATAGGAAATGAAACAACTGAACTTACAGCGGTAAATAGTATAGAATCAGTAGAAAATACCGAAGGATCTTTTTACTGTGATGGGACAAACACATATGTACACTTATATGGGGATGAAGCGCCGAATGACGATAATTGTTTTTTGCTGCTACAAACCAATAGGGCATTAGTGCATACATTATGCACCGATGAAAATGTGACGCTTTATTTAGAAGGCATAGATTTTATTGGTGGCAATCCATCCACTGTATTATTTTCTGCATCAAATACATATACCGCACCAAAGCTATATGCATATAATTGCAGATTTAAGCATGCTTATGACGCTACACAAGGCAAAGATGCTGTTTCCATACTCGGAGCCACTGCAATATTTGTTAAATGTGAGGCTAGTTTTTCAAATAAGGACGGCTTTAACTACCATCAATATAACGGTATAGTATCGTATTGCATTGAAATTGACTGTATCGGGAAATGCAACGGCTATGGAAACACAGGCGGCCCTTATAATAATGGCTCTACAGCACATGATGGATATAAAGTTATTCGTATAAACGGGATATACCATGATAACTATGGAGCTAATGTAGCAGATGTGCATGTTAATACAAAATCTCTGAATCTTGGTTGCGTGGCCTTTGATTCAACAGCGGATCAGTCTAATAATGCATGTGCCGATTTTGCAGCACAACAAAGCGGTACGACAATGTATTTAGATAATTGCAGAGCGTTCGGAAGCAAGTATAATCTTTACTGTGCGGATGGTGCTGCAATGTATGTAAAAAAATGCGAATACTCTACTAAAAATTCAAATGGCACATGGCATATTGAGTAGCTATAGGTAACAATTGCGAACTAAATATTTTAAACTTAGGAGCCTTCGGGCTCCTTTTTATATTATAAAGAAAGAGAGGTAAAGGAATGGAAAAAGTTAAAATCATCAAGACGACGGTTATCTCGGTTATCGGCATAATCGGCAGCACATTAGCAAATTTACTGGGAGGATGGGATAGACCATTGCAGACCTTACTATTGTTTATGGCGGTTGACTACATTTCAGGACTGATTGTTGCCGGGGTATTTAAAAAGTCACAGAAATCTGAG
>ENA-OWPA01001851-OWPA01001851.1-bioreactor-metagenome-genome-assembly--contig:-NODE-1851-length-12113-cov-11.347624_pt1 | contig 12113 bp, 9 predicted proteins | sample MGYA00238139_ERZ651803 | MGnify/ENA primary metagenome ERZ651803 (study PRJEB26909, sample SAMN07631231) | bioreactor metagenome | isolation source: Switchgrass digestor | place: USA: Dartmouth...
GGACTTTATTCCTCTTTTCGGAATACAACCCCGGATAATTGTTGTAACTGACAAAAAGATAAATCCCCCTGACAGCCGATACCGGATAGTCAAAACTGATATGCAAGGGATAGATAAAATCATGTAGGCGGCTACTGCTGCGAATAGATTTTTACGGAGGGGATAAAATGTATCAAATACTTGACAAAGCTTGCGGAAAAGCATGCAAATTGTTAGATGAAGAAAAAACCGAAAGGTTTTTAAAAAGGTTGGTTTACCGCTTAAAATACCGTGACCACTTGAAAAAACATAAGGGAAAAATCAGACAAAAGAAAATTGACCGAAAAACTCAGAGAATTGCAATGTTCGGAAAGACAAAATATTATCTCTCTGAGCTGTTCGGTCAATGGATACTATACATTTAACGTCTATATTTATGGTGCCCCATTAGAAAAATTTTATACATCCATATTTCCGGCTTAACGCCGGATTTTTTCTTGACTTTTAATTTGTGATAAAATAGTAAAAGAAAACTATATTTCGAGGGATGATCATATGAAACCTTGTGAAGTAATAGCTTTGCACAAAGAAAATGGCCAGATTATACCTTTGAAAATTAAGATTTACGAGAATGACGAATCGAATGTTTTTGTTATTAAATCTTCTATACAAATCACGCAGAGCTATAAACAACAAGCAACGATAAAGTATAAGTGTAAAATTGTCATTAATGACGTTTTAACAGAATGCGAGTTAACCTTTGATAAAAACGAAACAAAATGGTATATAAAGTTTTGAGTCTACCTATAAGGAATTAAAACAGATAATACATGTCTGTTTCACGATCATAAACCAGGTTTTGAGTCTACCTATAAGGAATTGAAACCGGGCAGCGGTTCAAGAATATGAGAATATGTACGCGTTTTGAGTCTACCTATAAGGAATTGAAACACTGTAATTATTGTTATATCCTCAATAATTACTTTAGTTTTGATTCTACCTATAAGGAATCTAAATAATTTCAGCATAAGCTCGCTTATAGGCTACTTGAATATTTAAACAAGCAAAACTATAACGTATATAGCATAAATAATGCAGATATTAAATCTTTATTCAAAATCTATGCAGTTATATTAAAATAATTATATTAAAAGCAAATCGAAAAATTTTTTATTGGACATGATATGCCATACATATATGATAAAATCAAGCTAAGATATACAGAATTATACTAATTTGCCATGAAAAATTATCAATTTGATTGTTCCGTCAAAACAACAGGCTTTAAAAATTTTTTTCGGATGTAGACATGATTTGTAAACAAAGTGTGCTATTATAAAACCAGACATAATTACCACATAAAGATATATATTTACATTTGAGTTTAAACTCAAACAATAAAGTAAAGGTAGGTGATTATCGTGTTGGAAGCTATGATTGACATAGGAGAAATTTTACTTCAAGACAGTAACATAATAAAAGAAAGCATAAAAAAAATCCCGATCATCACTAAAACGAAAAATAAAAGATATACAGTAAAGATAAATTTCGATCTGGAAAACGAAAATATAAACTTTGATATTGAAGAACTGGACGAAAACTCAGTTGAAAAATATTTGCATCTTGGTCATCAGGGTGGAGCAAATAAGCTGCAATGGTATGTAACATATGAGAAGTGTAATAACCTTATATCTCAATCCCTTCCCAATTTAGTTCAGGAGTTGGAAGACGGTGAACTAAAAAGTTCAGTTGAGCAGGTGATAAAAACATTTTTTATCGATACTGGTGAGGATGCAAATATTCGTTACAGATACATCATTAATGTAGACCGATATTTTGATTTTAAATGGGAATTAAGCGAAGCAAAAAAAGAAACCGAAAAGAAAACCCTTGAATATGTTTCAAATGAAATAACAAAATACTGTGCAAAAAAGTTTGAAATAAAGGCAGATCAAATAGGACTATTTACAATTTGCATAAATGGACAGGCCATAGCTGAATCAAAAGAATATCTGGCTTCTATAGAAAAATCTATGCAAAAAGATGAAATTGGCACCAGCGAGAAGGCATTGACCTGTTCTGTATGTGGTTCTACAGATAGCTGTACGAGTAAAATTGATATAACCACTAAATTTTATACAACAAATTTAAATATATTTGCCCACAAAATGAATCAAAGCAATTACGATAAAAATCTGGTCTTATGCGATACATGCCACAAAAAGTTCAAAGCAGCTTCAAGATTTATGGAAAATGAGCTTCATACAAAAATAGCCGGATATGATGTTTACATAATACCCCATGTAATATATGGCAGAAACCTTAATGCTAAAAAAATTAAGCAAATGGCAGAAATAATTAATCCGATAGCAGGTTCTGGGGAGTCATTGATAACTGTTGCAAATTATAGAAGCGAAGTAGAAAGAAGGTTAGCATATTTAAACGAAGATAAGTTTGTGTTTCTTTTAAATATTATGTTTTTTAGAAAAGTGCAGGCATCCACTAAAATCCAAAAAATGATACAGGACGTTAATCCTTCTGTGTTCTCAATATTATCTGATGCATTTTACGATTCGCTTAACATTTTATATAAATACTACCCCGAAACAGTTATCGACAACCTCAGCAAAAGAGCAAACCTAAAGTTTATATATTATATGCATCCTATAAAACTGAAAGAAGGAAATCCAACCCAGTATCATAATATTCTTCACACATATGAAAATATTTTAAATCAAAAAACACTACACAGGGAAACTGTATTTTCAAATTTTGTAAACATACTAACAATAATATGGAGAGAAAAGGAAGGTTTTAATGTTTCTTTTAACAGTGTTCAAACTAACAGACAGAGAGCCTTTGATTCTAAAATTTTGGATTGTATGTATTACATAATCTTTCTGGAAAGATTCGGTTCTTTGAAAGGAGGTGAGGGGATGGATATTGAAAAACTAAACCTTAACAAAGATATTACTTCCTATATTAAAGAAATGGGCTATAATGAGCAACAGACTTCATTATTTTTGCTCGGAGTATTAATAGGTGCCATAGGCCGTGAACAAAGCAAAAGGCAGCGCGAAAGGGAGCAGGAAGGTACATATAAACCGATTCTAAATAAAATCAACTTTACTGGTATGGACAAATACAGGATTATGAAGCTGTCGAATCAAATTCCCAGTAAACTGCGACATGAAAAAATTCAACAATATTACGAAGGTATTTTCAGTGCGCATAAATACTTACTTGACAGGAATATTCAGAACTGGAAGCTTAACAAAGACGAAAGCCTTTTTTATCTGTTATCCGGGTATGGTTATCAAACAATGAAAAAGAAAGTTGATAATAATGCTGAGGAGGTTGAAAATAATGATTAAGAATAACAGTGCAATTTTATATCTTTATGATGCAAAATTATGCAATCCAAACGGAGATCCGGATGAAGAAAACAGACCAAGAATGGATTATGAAAGAGAAATCAATCTGGTGTCAGATCTTAGGTTAAAGCGATATGTAAGGGATTATCTTTTGCAAAAAGGTTACGAACTTTATGTCCAAAAGGTTGATGATGCGCCAGTGACATCAGAAGAGCGAATAAGTTCTATAGACAGCAAAGGGGATATTGTAAAAGCTGCAAAAGAAGCCTTTATAGATATCCGTTTGTTTGGTGCAACTATCACGAAGAAAAATGACAATCATTCAATAACCGGCCCTGTCCAGTTTAATTGGGGGTATTCTCTTAACCCGGTTAAGCTACTGGAAAGCAGTATTACATCGCATTTTGCGAGTGAATCAAAGAATGTTCAGGGAGCAATCGGTAAAGATTATCGCGTTCAGTATTCATTAATAGCTTTTTCGGGAGTGGTAAGCGGAAAACGTGCAGAAGAGACAGGACTTAAAGATGAAGATCTGGCTTTATTGGATGAAGCTATGGTGAAAGCAATCCCGCTTCTCGCAACGAGAAGCAAAATAGGGCAGGAACCAAGGTTATACATGCGTTTTGAACTAAAAGATTCAGAAACAGTATTAAAGGACCTGAGAAATTATCTTGAGATCAGAAAGGCCGAAAGATTGGATGATATCAGGGACATCAGAAGTGTATCGGAGTATAGTCTGGAAATAGGTGCTTTAGCTGATTATATTAACAGCCAGGCTTCAAAAATAATAAACGTGATATATTTCCATGATGAAGACTTATGCCTCACTTTAAACGGTGAAAGAAAATCAATAGAGAGCATTTTTAGTGGGCTGCCATTATCAAGACTATAAGGGATGTGATGATGTGAGAGGTGTGGTATTTGATATAGAGGGGAAATATGCCCATTTCAGAAAAATATATACGAACTCATCATCCCTATCTTATACCGTTCCACCTAGGACGACAATTCAGGGAATTATTGCTGCCATTCTGGGATATGAAAGGGATTCATATTACAGCTGCATGGATTCAAGTTTATATATTTCTGTCAGGAAAAACAGTTCTACATATAAAATGACACAGACATTAAACTACATAAGGGCAGAATCTGCTTCTGATTTTACAAAACCTAAGAACCATACACAAATTCCTTTTGAAGTGATAACATCAAAGCAAAATGTTTCTTATCGAATTTATGTTGGAGGGGATGAATTCAGTGACATGCATACCTTAATAGAAAGATTAAAGTCAGAGAGATATGTATTTCCTCCAACATTGGGAACAGCATTTTTTCTGGCAGATATTACGTTTGTTTCGGAGGTTCAGTTTGAAAAGTGTGAAAGCTATACTTTTATACCAATATCATCTGTAGTAAAAGCAAAGGCTGTAGAGGATATAAAACTTGAAGAGATGTCGCTGCTAAAAGAGAAAATGCCTCGTGCTTTTGGAGAAAACAGGACATTAAAGTTGATGGAATCGTACTTTATTGAGGATAACTGCGGGAATATCACCGTTAAACTTAAAAAAGAATTTCCTTATTGGAAAGTAAACTATGGTCAAAAAGAAGAATTTATTGTGTTCATGTAGGAGCTGGAAAAATGAATTTTTATTCCCACACAAACCCAAATAAAGAACTTATAAAGCACCTGCAGGAAGTAGCTGATTTTAGTGTAAGGTATGGCGATGATAGGTTTGAAGAGGTGCACAGGATTATTGGCTATGCACATGACTTTGGTAAATATACGACATTTTTTCAGGAAGATCGGTTATTTAAGCTAAAATCCTGGGGCAAAAAAGCCAATCACGCCTACCTTTCAGCTATTTTTGGCGCTTTCTTGTGCATGAAGAATAAAAACTTATCAAAAACATTGCATCCTCTCTGGGCTTTTAGTGTCATTTTGTCCCATCATGGTGATATTAAGCAATTTTCAGGCACAGATTATTTACCCGACTTATCCAGGGGGGCTGTAAAATTTAGAGAAGCAAATGAAAAACTGAAAATAATTGATATTCAGATTGAAAACATGATTAAGAACCAAAGAGTAATACTGAATGACTACGATAAAGTTGGGCTTAAAAGCGAAGTGGAGGAATTTCTTTCTAATAAAAATATTATTAAAGAGGTTCTCCGGAAGTTAAACAATATTTTATTGGAATATGAAGATTCTCCAGATGAACAGCAGTTCTGGATACACCAAATTCTATATTCAGCTCTTATATCAGCAGATAAAATAAGTGCAGCCGGACTGAAACCTATAGAAGAGAAAAATTTAAAATTTGCAGTACTGATAAGCAATAAAAACAAGATAATACAGGGGTATAGGCCATGTAAACTAGACAAAATGAGAAATGATATTTTTAACTCAGTGTTAAACAACATACAAAAAGTATTTTTGAATAATTCTATTTTCTCGATAACTGCTCCTACCGGCACCGGAAAAACATATACAGGTTTTTTTACCGCCAAAAAACTTCAGGAACTTTTAGGTTATAAACATAAAATTATATATGCTTTGCCTTTTACCTCTATAATAGATCAGAACTATCAAAGAATAGAGGAACTTCATCGTATGGATGAAGATTTTAAGAATAACAGGAGTTTATATCTTATTAAACACCATCATCTGTCAAACCCGGAATATGTTAATGAAAATGAGGATTATAGAATGGATCAATCCGAATTACTCATTGAAAACTGGGAAAGCGGGATTGTTATAACTACCTTTGTACAGCTTCTCCAGACACTTGTTGGGAACAGAAACAGAATGCTGAAGAAGTTCCATGCTATAACTAACAGTATTATATTACTTGATGAAGTACAAGCTATACCAATTGAATATTATGAACTTGTAAACTATGCGATTCAAAAATTGGTAGAAGTATACGACTGTAAAGTCATTCTGATGACTGCAACAAAGCCATTAATTTTCTCCAAAACAACAGAACTTCTTGGTAATTATGAAGTTTACTTTTCACAATTATGCAGAACCATACTTTATCCTAAGTTAGATAAGGTGACTATAGAAGAATTTTGTGACGATTTTATCAGAAGGATGGAGCCTGATAAATCGTACCTGATTGTATGCAATACTATAGCCCAATCCTTAAATGTATATAATATATTGTCGGACAATGGGACTAAAGAAGAATATAAATATCTTTCAACAAATCTATTACCAATACATAGAAAGGAAACATTAAAAGAATTGGAAAGTATTAGTACGGGTAAAAGAACAATTCTCATATCAACTCAGGTTGTTGAAGCAGGTGTGGATTTGGATTTTGATGAAGTTATTCGGGATATCGGCCCATTGGATTCAATTATTCAATGTGCCGGAAGGTGTAACAGGAGATGGGACAGGGAAAACGGAAATGTTACTGTAGTAAATATGGTGGATGAAAAAGGTTACAGTTTCGCGTCAAGAGTTTATGGAAGCGTCATTATTAACATAACATGGAAATTATTATCCGGTAGGGAGAAAGTACCGGAAAAAGATTTTGAACAGTTAATTCAGGAGTATTACAGCTTAATTTTATCTGGTAAAGTATCCATGCAGGAATCAAAAGACTTAATAAAAGCCCTAAAAAATCTTGATTTTGGACAGGAACGGGGAGTGGGCAGTTTTTCTTTGATAAAGGAGAAGCAAAGCTATGTAAGTCTTTACATTGAATATGATGATCATGCTGTTTCCCTTTTTGAAGAGTTTAAAGACGCATTTATGATTGAGGATATGAATGAAAGAAGAAATAAAATGAAGGAAATCAGAAGAGAAATGCTAAATTATACAATTTCAGTTCCGGAAAAGCTGGCAAGGCGATACCAACCAGTATTTTCAGGAGATAACGATCTTTTCATTATTTATAAAGACGATGTTGAGCGGCATTATTGTAAAAATACAGGTTTAAAACGAGATGAAGATTTTGAAATGTTTTGTTTTTAATGAATACGGAGGAGTTATGTTTTTTAATCCGGATGAGTTTAGAATCACAGGAACATATGTATGGTATTACTGTATTTGTAAGCGTGAGGTATGGTTAATGTCCAGAGGAATCACACCTGACCAATCAGATGAGAATATGGATATTGGACGTTTTCTGCATGAAAATACTTATTCCAGAGAAAAAAAGGAAATAGATTTTTATGGTATGAAATTCGATATCGTAAAGAAGGAAAATGGGCAGTTTGTGATTGGGGAAATAAAAAAGAGCTCTAAATATCTGGAAAGTGCCAAAATGCAGTTGTTGCATTATCTAAATGAACTTGAAAAGCAGGGGATAAATGCAGAAGGAGTTTTACTTATTCCAGAGGAAAAGAAAAGATATGCTGTAGCTCTTAACGAAGAAGGAAAAAGAAAACTGAGTGAGGTATTAAATGGGATTTTAGAGCTGGTTACATGTGATGTACCGCCTAAACCTGAAAAAATTAATTATTGTAAAAATTGTGCCTATAATGAATTATGTTGGTCATAACGGAGAAATACTATGGAAAAAAGTGCTTATATTTTTAATGATGGTGAATTGTTAAGAAAAGATAATACCGTTTGCTTTGAAACTGGAAATGGGAAAAAATATCTGCCAATAGAAGACTTACACGATATTTATGTATTTGGTGAAGTAACTGTAAGTAAAAAATTCTTGGAATATGCAACACAAAAGCAGGTATTACTTCACTTTTTCAACTACCATGAATACTATGTTGGAACATTTTATCCAAGAGAGTATTATAATTCAGGTTATATGGTATTAAAACAAGCAGAGCATTACCTAGATATTAATAAAAGAAAAATCATCGCATTAAAAATTATTGAAGGAAGTGTCAGGAACATACTACAGGTATTAAAGTATTATATTTCAAGAGGGAAAACTGACATTAGTGTTATTGCAGATAATATTCAGAAACTTTTTAACACATTAAATCCAGACATGAATGTAGACGCAATGATGGCCATTGAAGGCAATATAAGAGAAGCATATTATCAGGCATTTGATTTAATTTTAGAAAATAGCGATTTTATTTTTGATAAAAGAACCAGAAGGCCTCCACAAAATAATCTGAACACTCTGATAAGCTTTGGCAATTCTATGCTTTATACAATAGTATTAAGTGAGATCTATAACACTCACTTGGATCCACGGATTGGATTTTTGCATACATCAAATCATAGACGCTTTACACTTAACCTTGACATCGCTGAAATTTTTAAGCCACTGCTTGTCGATAGGGTAATATTTACACTTGTTGGCAAAAAGATGTTAACAGGAAAGCATTTTGATAAAAAATCCGGGGGTATTCTATTAAAAGATGAAGGTAGAAAGATTTTTATACAGGAAATGGATGATAGACTTAAAAGGACGATAGACTATAAAAAATTAGGTAGAAAAGTTTCGTATAGACGATTAATCAGAATGGAATTGTATAAACTTGAAAAGCACTTGATTGGTGAGCAGGAGTATGAACCGTTTGTAAGTATGTGGTAGAATTTAAACCATTATATGATAGGGGTTTTTAGAATGTTTGTAATTATGGTATATGATATTGGTGAAAGAAGAGTTCAAAAAGTCCTAAAGACCTCGAGAAAATATCTATTCTGGGTTCAGAACTCAGTCTTTGAGGGTGAAATCACAAAAGCAAATTATGTAAAACTAAAAGCGGAATTAAAAAAGATAATTGATGAAAATTACGATTCAATACTTTTCTATACATTTGAAACGACGAAATACTCATCTCGGGAAAACATTGGTATTATAAAGGGTGGGCAAAATCTAATTCTATAATTCACATTACTTTTTGCTGCCAATGTTATACTTGCATGCCAGTCTCGATAAACATGAGTATATCTTAAATTAACAATTAATATGTGACAGAATAGGTCATTTATGTTATTATTTAGTTAGGCAAATAAATTCCGTCGATGTAAGATAGCGTAAAAATCCCTGGGGATCGACGGAAATAAGAATAGAGCAATTTCAGCTATTAGCGGATTTTTTACTTAAAAGTTTATAAATTATATTTTTTTGAAATAAGCTTATCATGCGACCTTGACGGGTTTTTAGACTACCTATAAGGAATTGAAACTACTGTATTCAGATGCTTGGGATAAGGGTTTCAATCGTTTTTAGACTACCTATAAGGAATTGAAACACCGACACAGGGACGGAAAATTGGGTAGTAGGCGGTGGTTTTTAGACTACCTATAAGGAATTGAAACTATCTTGAAGAAGGCAAAATTGAAGGCGTCAGGGGGTTTTTAGACTACCTATAAGGAATTGAAACTGGGTAGACGAAAACGGATACTTCACGGCGAAGCCATGTTTTTAGACTACCTATAAGGAATTGAAACAAGGCTTCATGACTTCAATCGAGGAAAGTAATCCCGTTTTTAGACTACCTATAAGGAATTGAAACTACATTCTACAGCCCGCTTCATGCGACGGGCTTTTGTTTTTAGACTACCTATAAGGAATTGAAACTCAGAAGCATTGATGCCATCAAAAAAGGTAATTTTAAGTTTTTAGACTACCTATAAGGAATTGAAACCCCGGAGTGCAGGAAGAGGAGAAAGGAGCGTGCGAGTTTTTAGACTACCTATAAGGAATTGAAACACCCTGAAGAATCGGACGATTTGCCATTCTAACACGTTTTTAGACTACCTATAAGGAATTGAAACCGACAAGACACAGACTATGCCCAAAGCTCAGTTCCGTTTTTAGACTACCTATAAGGAATTGAAACGAGAGTTTCATGCCTCCACTCCTTTCGTGCGCATTGTTTTTAGACTACCTATAAGGAATTGAAACACTGAGGATAGAGATATATATGAAATGTGCGCTAATGTTTTTAGACTACCTATAAGGAATTGAAACGCAACTCAAAGAAGCTTGTCAACACAGGCAGTAAAACCGTTTTTAGACTACCTATAAGGAATTGAAACTGCACTCTCTCCATATCTCAATAGCGCATACCCGAGTTTTTAGACTACCTATAAGGAATTGAAACGCTGTTGTCTCGTCCCAGCTTCTGTCATGCATTCCGTTTTTAGACTACCTATAAGGAATTGAAACACGTCAATATCATCGTATTCATCTTCAAACCATGCGTTTTTAGACTACCTATAAGGAATTGAAACTTCGTATGAAATGGCTACGAACTGCAGGCATTGAAGGGTTTTTAGACTACCTATAAGGAATTGAAACAATGATATTAGTAATATAAGTTTGCCGGAAAGAAAGTTTTTAGACTACCTATAAGGAATTGAAACAGAAAGGGGTCCAAAAAATGAACGAAAAGGTAAAGGTTTTTAGACTACCTATAAGGAATTGAAACCGGCCAACTTGTCAACTTCTTTTCCGCTCGCCTCAGCTGTTTTTAGACTACCTATAAGGAATTGAAACACACTATCATGGATATTCTCAATGATGCCGGTATAGTTTTTAGACTACCTATAAGGAATTGAAACTAGAATTAGATAGGGGTAATTATGGCTATAAACGAGTTTTTAGACTACCTATAAGGAATTGAAACCAAAAAAAATCGGTATGAAATTCTCGACATTAAACTCGTTTTTAGACTACCTATAAGGAATTGAAACCTTACAAGACGATTACCTAATTTCCCGCGACCTGCTAGTTTTTAGACTACCTATAAGGAATTGAAACCCATTTGGCTTCTTGATGGGCTTTGTGCCCAAGCCATGTTTTTAGACTACCTATAAGGAATTGAAACCAAACATAGTAAAGGCAAATGGATAGGCAAACCAGGTTTTTAGACTACCTATAAGGAATTGAAACGAAAATGCAAAATTGAAGAACTCGACGAACTAGAGCGTTTTTAGACTACCTATAAGGAATTGAAACTCTGATCGAAGGTCAACCAAGTGCCGGCAACAGTCTCGTTTTTAGACTACCTATAAGGAATTGAAACGCAGAAACACACTAAGAAAAGAGCTAAAAGCACGAGTTTTTAGACTACCTATAAGGAATTGAAACATATATCCTAGGAGACTGTTTATTTCGGCGTCTTTCTCCGTTTTTAGACTACCTATAAGGAATTGAAACCAGTTTAAAAATGGTAAAGGAAGACAGCACTCTTGTTTTTAGACTACCTATAAGGAATTGAAACTGATGGATGAAGCAATGAAATACATCAGGACGCTGCGTTTTTAGACTACCTATAAGGAATTGAAACGAATTACCCAAAAGACAATGCGATATGGAACGTGGAGTTTTTAGACTACCTATAAGGAATTGAAACTACGTCCCCAGCCAGTATGCACGGTAGGGACGTAACGTTTTTAGACTACCTATAAGGAATTGAAACTAATTCTTTTCTAAACATGGGCCAGGGCAAGGGCTCCGTTTTTAGACTACCTATAAGGAATTGAAACATGGTATAATAATATCGCTAATAACAAAAGGAGCCGTTTTTAGACTACCTATAAGGAATTGAAACAAACTTTCATAGTTACATAGATTCGGGTGTTCGGCCGTTTTTAGACTACCTATAAGGAATTGAAACTCAGTGCCAGGGATTGGTTGAATAACAGTTATTTGGTTTTTAGACTACCTATAAGGAATTGAAACCAGTTCTTCAAAGTAAGCACACAGGAAGGCCTTAGTAGTTTTTAGACTACCTATAAGGAATTGAAACTCATAAAACTATCATAATTTTTCATAAAAATAGCGGGGTTTTTAGACTACCTATAAGGAATTGAAACCTCAT
>ENA-OWPA01001853-OWPA01001853.1-bioreactor-metagenome-genome-assembly--contig:-NODE-1853-length-12089-cov-5.008825_pt1 | contig 12089 bp, 13 predicted proteins | sample MGYA00238139_ERZ651803 | MGnify/ENA primary metagenome ERZ651803 (study PRJEB26909, sample SAMN07631231) | bioreactor metagenome | isolation source: Switchgrass digestor | place: USA: Dartmouth...
GTCAAGATGGGAATTGACCCAATGACACCCTTTAGCGCAATTTTTACCGCTTTTATAGCATAGCAAGTGCAGTCGGTGTTAACTGGATAATAGAACCGATATCTTATTTTCCAATCATAGGTGTGGCTGGGACCTATATGGCCTTTTTAACAGGCAATATTTCCAATTTACGGGTTCCCACTGCAGCTGTATCCCAAAAAGTAGCCGGTGTAGAACCAGGTAGTAAAGAAGGTGTTATTGTAGCAACCTTGGGTATGGCGGTATCAGTAATCGTCAATATTGTCATCTTAGCCTTGGGAGTTTTTGCCGGGACTACTATCTTAGCAAAGTTATCCCCGGAAGTAATGGCAGCATTCAACTACTTATTACTATCATTATTTGGAGCGATATTTGTACAATTTGCCCTTATGAAACTCAACATTGCACATATAGCCTTGGCTTTGGGGCTTGGACTCACCCTTGCTGTAAAATACAGGGTATAGCCACAATGGATGCCCCTGATGGCTTTAACTGGACTACGTGTAAAGAACTGGTTATTTCAATTGGATATGTATTTGCTCAAAATCCAGGTTTATTTGAAAGCTATATTAAAACAGAAAAATTTAGGCAAATATCTGCTATGGGCATCAAGCTGGAAAGATATCTTAAAAAGATTCCGGATCATATTCTAGCGGCATTTAATGAATATAATATTCCTCTTATCAACATTCCGGAAGAAATTTCTTTCATGGATTTGATGAATCAGCTTCATTTGGTTGTGATGAACAAGAACATCAGGCAGTTTAATATTGGCAATATTATAAAGATGTGCTAAAAAGCGCATTCAGTAATAGCATAAGATTGATTACCAGTAGAATGGCAGTTATTGACGAAAACGACTGTGTTTTTTTAGTCCAAATTGAAGAAAGCCTATCAAAAGAAAGTAATTTGGCCTTAATCAGGGAAACTGCAAAAAAACTACAAAAAAGATTGAAAGATGAAATAGCCGGTTTTAATCTGGTGTTTGGCATCTCGGATATCAGTGACACAATTTATGAGATAAAAAAGAATTATGACAGGTGTGAGCGTGCTGTCAGAATAGGCAAGCTTTTATACCCCAACCAGGATTATTTTGCCTACTCGGAGCTAGGAATTTTTGCCTGGCTGGACATTAAAGAAGATGAATTAGAGTTAATGCTACGTGATATCAAGCAGTTAGTTAAAGAAGATAAGGAAAAAGAATTAGTCAAGACTCTAAAAACTTATTTGGACTGTAAAATGAATTACAGCCTGACGGCAAAACAGCTTTTTGTCCACATTAACACCGTCAGAAAGCGCATAGAAGAAATAAAGGATTTGATTAATTTGGATTTAGAAAATCCTATGGACAGGTTGAAGCTGGAGATTTTACTTAAACTGATAAATTGATTAATCAACCGTATGTTAGCCGCATACGGACTTTTTATTTGACTGTATTTTCCTGCTTGATTATTTATTTTTTAACCTCCTCAAAGGAACCCTAATTAATGTCACAGCTTTTAAAACTTAATTGATCTTTTTAGGGGGTTACTAATGGATTTATTGACTTTACTGAAAAGTATTAATGAAATCTTGTGGGGAAAGCTGTTAATCTTTTTATTGACCGGAGCCGGTCTTATCTTTACAATCTCCTTGAGATTTGTACAAGTTAGGAAGATTGGAGAGGCTTTCCGGGACATGTTCAGCGGGCTAACCTTAACCGGAAGCAAAGCGGGAAAGGATGGTATGTCTTCTTTTCAGGCATTATCGACGGCCATAGCGGCCCAGGTAGGGACGGGAAACCTAGCCGGTGTGGCAACGGCTATTGCTGCAGGTGGGCCGGGGGCTGTCTTTTGGATGTGGCTGGCGGCTTTTTTGGGCATGGCCACCATTTTTAGTGAGGCGGTATTAGCCCAAGTTTATAAGGAAAATGTAGATGGGCAGATTACAGGCGGACCGTCCTTTTACATAAGCAAAGGGCTGGGAAGCAAGAGCCTTGCTGCTTTTTTCTCCGTAACCATCATCATAGCGCTGGGTTTTATTGGCCTTATGGTCCAATCTAATTCCATTGGTGATGCCTTTAGTTCCGCTTTTAATATTTCCGGTTTATATGTCGGGATTGTTTTAGCGGTTTTGGCCGGTTTGATTTTTGTTGGCGGGATTGGCAGTATAGCCGCCGTTACAGAAAAGATCGTACCTATCATGGCAGTCTTTTATATGCTAGGGAGTTTGGCTATTATAATCCTGAACATCCAAAATCTTTTACCGGCTTTTAAAATGATTATTATTGGAGCCTTTAACCCGGCTGCCGCTACCGGTGGACTGATAGGGGCAACGGTAAAAGAAGCCGTAAGATATGGAGTTGCAAGAGGCCTATTCTCTAACGAGGCAGGCATGGGTTCAACTCCTCATGCTCATGCTGTCGCCAAAGTATCCCATCCTGTTGAGCAAGGTTTCTTTGCCATGGTAGGTTTGGTAATCGATTCCTTTGTCGTCCTGACTTTGACGGCTTTTGTGATCCTGGTTACCGGAGTCTTAGACGGCCAGACAACAGGCATTGCTTTAACCCAAAAAGCTTTTATTGCCGGCATGGGCGGCCTTGGAGGATATTTTATCGCCATTACCCTCTTTTTCTTTGCTTTTTCTACGATTATAGGCTGGTATTTCTTCGGTGAAGCCAATATAATCTATCTCTTTGGTACCAAGGGCTTAAATATTTATAGGATTTTAGCCTTAATCTTTGTAGTTTTAGGTACGACTCAAAAAGTTGACCTGGTCTGGGAACTCGCTGATACTTTCAATGGTTTAATGGTGATTCCTAACCTTATTGCCTTGCTGGGATTGATACAGGTGGTGAGAAAGAGTTTACGCGATTATGAAGAAAGAAACGACTGAGAACTATTTGTTAGTCTTTTAAAAATTTCGCTAAAGACTTTTAGTTGCTCTTGACCTTAACGTTACGTTAAGGCCTATATTGTTTTTGAGAGGTGAATGGACTCATGGAATATACAATTCAAAAACTGGCCACATTGGCCGGTGTCAGTACCAGAACCCTTAGGTATTATGATGAGCTGGGACTCCTAAAGCCGGTTAGAAGTACTCCGGCAGGATATCGAATTTACGGTCAAACAGAGATCGATCGACTACAGCAAATTTTGTTTTATAGGGAATTGGGGGTTGGCTTAGAGCAAATTAAAAAAATACTGGACGCACCTGATTTTGATGCCTTAAGAGCCTTAAAAGAACACCTTGCAAACCTTAAGTATAAAAAAGAGCAACTTGACATTTTAATCACTACGGTCGAAAAAACCATTGCAGCCAAAGAAGGGAGAATTGTCATGAGCGATCAGGAAAAATTTGAAGGTTTTAAGCAAAAATTAATTGAAGAGAATGAACGAAAGTATGGTAAGGAGATTCGCAAAAAATACGGTGAGGGTGCTGTTAACCGTTCCTACCGGCATTTTAGAAATATGACTGAAGAAACCTATCAAAAGATGGTCAGTTTAGAAAAGGAAATAAAAGAAGTTCTGGCCCAAGCCATGAAAGAAGGTGACCCGGCCGGTCCCTTGGCCCAGCGAGCAGCCCGGCTTCACAAGGAGTGGATCACCCTAGCTTGGGGTAATTACAGCAAAAAGGCTCATGCCGGTGTGGCTCAGATGTATGTAGATGACGGGCGATTTACAGCCTATTATGATGACAAACAGCCTGGAACGGCCAAGTTTTTAAGGGATGCAATCTTAATTTATACAGGCATGCAAAAATAGTACAAGTTTAGGAAAGCCGGCAGGGATGCCGGCCAAATTTTTTGTTTTAGAAAGCAGACGTTATACTTAGGTTAAACAAAATAATTGACGTTGGTAAAAAGATAATAAATAAAGATAGCAATATTTGACACGAATCTAATAAGATATTTTTGTAAAATGAAGGCAGGAAAGGAGAGAAAATTAAAAATAACGAAAGGAGGAACATGTTTTACTTTTGATAAATTTGCTGAAAAAGGGGGATAGGTATGAGTGTTCTTTGTTCCCAGTGCGGAAGCCCAAATCCTGAAGGTAGTAGGTTCTGTCAAAACTGTGGCAGCAAAATAGAAAGTTTACCGGATGTGCCAGATGGACGTGCTACTTATACAATTGAAGGAAGCGATATGCAGTTTGTAGAAATTGAGCTTGAACCTGGGGAGTCTGTGATTGCTGAGGCCGGAGCCATGATGTTCATGGAACAGGGGATCCAGATGGAAGCTATCTTAGGCGATGGGTCTGGTAAAGAAGGTAATGACCTGATGGGCAAGCTATTATCCGCCGGCAAACGGGTACTGACAGGTGAGAGCCTTTTTATGACCTTATTTACAAACAGGGCTAATGTTAGGCAAAAAGTTGCTTTTTCAGCTCCCTATCCAGGTAAGATTGTGGTTATAGACTTGGCAGAGTACGGTGGACAGATCATTTGCCAGAAAGACAGTTTTCTTTGTGCGGAAAAAGGAACTCAAGTTGAGATAGCTCTTCAGAAAAATGTGGGCGTTGCTCTTTTTGGTGGAGAAGGTTTTATCATGCAAAAACTAACCGGTCGCGGTAGGGCTTTTATTCATAGCGGAGGAACCATTACCAAAAGAGATCTGAAAGCCGGGGAAACGCTACGGTTAGATACAGGTTGTTTAGTGGCAATGACTTCAGCCGTTAACTACAACATTGAATTCTCAAATATTAAGACGGCTTTATTCGGTGGGGAAGGATTAGCTTTGGCGACATTAACCGGACCTGGAACAGTTTGGATACAGTCTCTACCTTTTAATCGAATTATTGGGTTAGTAAAGTCAAGTATAAAAGGAAAAGCCAGTGTTAAGGATGAAGGTAGCTTGCTTGGCGGGCTAAATACCTTCTTCGGCGGCAAAGATTAATGTTATTAAAAGAAAGAAGGGTGAAACATGAGTTTCTTAAAAAAATTAGGTGAGACAGTATTAGATACTGCTTCAACTATTGGTTCAAAATCAGCAGATTTAGTGGAGACCGGAAAATTAAAACTTCAGCGTAGCCAACTGGAAAACTCTGTTAAGGAGAAAAAAGCAGCTATTGGTGATTTAGTTTATGAAACATATAAAAATAATCGGGAGTTGGTCATAGAAGATTTAGAACCTTACTTTGCTGAGATTAGTGATCTGGAAAATCAAATTGAAGCTGTTGATGAGAAGCTGCGCAAAGAAAACTTTCAACATCAACGGCAGGAGAGTTCATCCTTAAGTTCTTCCGTTCCTCAGGAGGATAATTTGGAAACATTTGTTTACTGTACTCAATGTGGACAGAAGTTATCTGCTACTGCAAAGTTTTGCAATAGATGCGGTCAGCCTCTATAAATATTTGACGGTTAGGCTAGCAGGCAAATTATTGATAATTGCCTGCTTGTTTTTTATAAGCTATAAAAGGGTTGATAATTAGCTTACTTCACTTCATTCTCTACGCAAGGTCATAAAGGCATAATTATTGGAAATGGACAATAAATAAGGCAAATATTTGTTTGATTTGGTGCATGAATTTTTTATTAAATAGTTTAAAATAATTTAAAAAACAGTAAAGTAGACTGAATTGAGATAATTTGTTAAAGGGAATACTTGGTGGACTTATATTTTCCAGTTGGTTATAATAGTAATAGTTTATCTTCTTTACTGTTGCTTTGAATAGCGGAACAAGTAGAAATGAGTTTGTTCCGTAAAGCTTTGTTGCATAATAAGAGGGTCTAGCAATTCATAACATAAAAAGCTCCAGGTGGTGATGAAATGTCCCTTGATGTCGTTGTCTCTATTAAACAGACAGAATTAGAAGGACAAGAGATAGTCAAAAAGTCTTTAGTTGAAGCACAAAGAATTATTGAGGCAGCTGAAGCGGAGGCGAGTAAAATTAAACTTCAGGCGGAAAAGGAAGCGGAACAGGAATACCAAAGGATCATTAATGAGACAGAAAAAGCTGCCCAGGATGAGGCTTCCTCTCTGCTGAAACAAATAGGGCAAGAATGTGACAGAATTAAAGCGGAAGCCAGGAGGAAAATTCCCCAAGCGGTAGACTTGCTGGTAGAGAGGATTGTGAATTCCCATGGCAATCGTTAAGATGCAGAAAATTTTCTTGCTAAGTTTGGTTAAGGAAAAACAGCAATTAATTGACACTTTGATGAAGCTGGGTGTTGTGCAAATCAACACTTTAGACCCTCAAGCCTTGGACGATGAATATGCCAAACTGATCGTCAATGATGGAAATGAACAGTTGGTTCAAGAAATAGAAGATAAGATGGCCAGAATAAAAGCCGTCATAGATTATCTCGGGAAATACGATAGCAGAAAAAAAGGGCTATTTTCTTCCGGCAGGCCTGTAGAAATAGAAAAATATCAAGATTTGGTTAATCACCAAAATGAGATCTGGCAAGTAGTAGAACAAATAAGCAAACTCGATGAAGAGTTGGTGGCTTTACGCAGTGAAGAAAACCGAACGGAAAACTTGATTGCTTCCCTTGAACCCTGGAAGCCTTTAGATGTGGAAGTTGATACACCATCAACTAAAAACGTAACTTTTCTGACGGGAACAACGCCGGCCATGGTTAATATGGATAACCTGGCCCAGGAGTTGGCTGCAACTGTTCCGGAAATTTATCTGAATGTTATAAATTCCGATCGTGATCAGAATTATCTCTTTATTGCCTATCTTAAGAAGCGAGAAGATGAGGTTATGGGGCTGCTTAAAGCCCACGGCTTTAGCAAAGTAGTTTTTAAAGATCTTAGCGGCACCATTGCTGATAATCTGGTTAAAGCTCAGGCAACATTAAAGACAATAGCAGACCGCCGTCAGGCAATAGAACAGCGTATTGCAGCTTTTGCCGGGGAAATCGAAAAGCTGGAAATTTTGTATGATCATTATGCCATCCAAAGGGATAAAACAAAAGTATTGGAAAGATTAGCAAAGACTGATAAGACCTTTATGCTGGAAGGGTGGGTACCGGCTGAGGAAAGTGAAAAGGTTAAACGGGAGATTGAAAAACAGTACGATTGTCTGCTGGAGATCAAGGAGCCGGAAAAGGGTGAGCAATATCCTATTCTCTTAAAAAATCACCCCTTAGTAGAGCCTTTTGAAATCGTCACAGAAATGTACAGTTTGCCCAATGCTAACGAAATAGACCCTAACCCCTTTATGGCGCCTTTCTTTTTCCTGCTTTTCGGCATAATGATAGGGGACGCGGCTTATGGCATAATTTTGGCCTTGGTTACCGGCTATGTCATTAAAAAGTTTAAACCCCAGGGTATGGCCGGTAAACTGTTAAAGCTACTCTTTTTTGGCGGTATATCAACCTTTTTTTGGGGAGCCATGTTTGGCAGTTGGCTGGGTGATTTGGTCTCTGTTGTTTCCGGAGGTTCTTATAACATTCCACCCTTGTGGTTTAACCCTATGGATGACCCGATGAAAATGCTGATTTTCTCTTTTGCTTTTGGGGCGGTACATATTTTCGTAGGTATGGGTCTAAAAGGCTATATGTTAATCAGAGACGGTAAACCTTTAGATGCTCTATTTGACATCGGCTCTTGGTATCTGCTCATTCCTGGCCTTGTGATGATGTTTGCCGGAGGGATAATCGGTACTATTGGAAAGTATACAGCTATTATAGGTGCTCTGATGATTGTGCTGACCGGCGGCAGAAATGAGAAAAATATCTTTAAGAAACTGACCGGCGGACTGGGCAGTCTTTATGGTATCTCCGGTTACCTTAGTGATATTTTATCTTACTCGAGATTATTAGCCCTTGGACTGGCTACCGGCGTTATTGCTAGTGTTATCAATACTATCGGAACCTTATTTGGGTTTGGCCTTTTCGGTATAACGGTTTTAATTGTACTGCTCATCTTTGGTACCATCTTTAACATTGCAATTAATGCTCTAGGTGCTTATGTTCATGCCAGCCGCTTACAGTATGTAGAGTTTTTTGGAAAGTTTTTTGAAGGTGGGGGTAAAGCCTTTCAGCCTTTCAAAATAAGTACAAAATTTATAAAATTGACAAACACAGGAGGTAAGTAAACATGAATGCTGGATTAGTTGAAATTTTATTTAATGGAAATGTATTAGCATTGTTAGGAGCTGCATTGGCAGTATTTTTGGCAGGTCTTGGTTCAGCCAAAGGAGTTGGCATGGTTGGTGAGGCAGCTGCCGGGGTAGTAACAGAGGATCCTGAAAAATTCGGACAAACCTTGTTACTGCAGGCTCTGCCAGGTACTCAGGGTATTTACGGTCTTTTGACTGCTTTCGTCATTTTAAACAAAATCGGACTCATAGGTGGGACTCCAGTACAATTAACTTCAGCTCAAGGGCTATTGTTCCTCTTTGCTGCATTACCAATTGCCATCGTAGGTTATTTTTCCGCTATTAACCAGGCCAGAGCAGCAGTAGCAGGCGTAGGTATTATCGCTAAACGTCCTGAAGAGTTAGCTAAAGCCATTACCTATGCTGCCATGGTTGAAACCTACGCTGTTTTAGCCCTCTTAGCTTCTATCCTGATGGTATTTGGAATTGCCATCTAATAAGGGAGTGTCTTCAATGACAGGAGTAGAAAAAATAAAGGAGGAGATATTGGCGGAAGCCCGTCAGGAGGCTGACTCCAATGTCGAACGAGCTAAAGCTAAGGCTGAAGAGCTCCTTAAGCAAGCTCGGGAAGAAGCGGAAAGAAAGAAACAAATCAGTCTGGAAAAAGCTACTCAGGAAGGCAAGGAAAAACGCCAAAGGATTATAGCCAACACAGAGCTAGAAGGCAGAAAAAAGAGATTACAGGCTAAGCAGGAAGTGCTGGAAGAGGTCTTTGTCCAAGTTATGACGGCACTAAACTCCATGCCTGTTGAGGAATATTCTAAAATCTTAGCTGACATGATACTTAGTTCCGTTAAAAGCGGAACAGAGGAAATTGTCTTAGCTGCAAAAGATAAAGCTAGGCTTGGTGATGAGTTTTTAGCCAATCTTAATCTCCGCCTGTCTAAAGCAGGGAAAAAGGGTAACCTAAAACTTGCTGAGGAGGCGGGAGATTTTCAAGGTGGATTTATCTTAAAATCCGGTGATGTGGAAATTAACCAGTCTTTTGAAGCGATTTTACGGATGCAACACGACGAACTGGAGGCTTTAGCCATTAAGGTTTTGTTTGGGTAAGGCGAAGGGAGGGACGGACTTTGTCGCCTGATACACATTATGCCTATTCAGTATCTAGAATACGTGCCATCGAGAAAAGAATGTTAAACAGACAAAAATTTGATCGTATGATTGACGCCAAGACTCCGGAAGAGGCTTTGAAGGTCCTCCTTGAAGCAGGTTATGGTTTTGGGGACAGTGAGCAGGGTAACGTTTATGACTATGAAAAGCTACTGAAAGATGAAAGCAGGAAGGTTTTCCAACTCCTGAGGGAAATAGCCCCTGAGCCGAAAATCTTTGATTTGTTTCTCATCTTAAACGATTACCATAATCTAAAAGTCCTGCTGAAAAGTGAGTTTGCAGGTCAATCAGCAGAGCATTTGCTTTCGGATGCCAGCTTGCTTCCTCCCCAGAAATTGAGGCTTAAGCTGCAGGAAAGAAAATTGGAGGACCTAGCTCCCCACATGAGGGAAGCTATTGAAGAAACAATCGATACCTATAACAGGACTTCTGACCCTCAGGTGATTGATCTCATTTTAGACAAGGCTGCCTATACCCACATGTTGGAAGAAGCTAAAGCCACAAAAAGTGCCTTCATCATTAAACTGGTACAAATTATGATTGATTTGGCTAATATCAACTCCTTTTTTAGGGTTAAGATTTTGAAAAAATCCTGGGACTATCTTGACCGAGTACTGCTTGACGGTGGCATCATAGACAAAAAAGTTTTTATGGAGAATTTACAGAGTAGCCTGGAGAACTTTGGACATGAGCTCAGTCGCACACCTTACGGCAAGCTTTGTGAAGAGGGAGTTAGCAGTCTCCAAAGTTCCAAGGGAATTACTCAATTTGAAAAGTTGACTGATAATTTTATTATGGAATATATCAAAAAAGCTCGCTACATAACTCTGGGGGTTGAGCCTTTGGTAGCATATCTAAAAGCTAAGCAAACGGAAATAAAAAATGCTAGGATTGTCATGGTTGGGAAAATCAACAATATTTCCGGTGAAATCATCAGAGAAAGATTGAGGGAAGTCTATGTATAAAATAGCTGTGATAGGAGACAAGGACAGCGTTTTGGGCTTTAAAGCTCTTGGCTTATCAGTTTTTCCGGTTATCGACCCTACAGAGGCTGAGCAATTAATTAAGAAGATGGCGGCAGAAGAATATGTCATCATCTATATAACTGAGCAGCTTGCTAAAGACCTGATTCCTACAATTGAATTATTTAAGGATAAGATGCTGCCGGCAATTATTCCTATACCAGGCAATCAGGGTTCACTAGGTATTGGTATGAGTGAAGTCAAAAAATCTGTCGAGCGTGCCGTAGGTGCGGATATTATCTTTCAAGAGTAGTTTTGAAGTAGGTGAATGTTGATCGAAAGAAGGGATGAAGTTGAGCCAAGGAACAATCGTTAAGGTTTCCGGTCCTTTGGTTATTGCCGAAGGAATGAGAGATGCCAATATGTTTGACGTAGTTCGGGTTAGTGAACACCGTTTAATAGGCGAAATAATCGAAATGCATGATGATCGGGCTTCAATCCAAGTTTACGAGGAAACTGCAGGGCTCGGACCGGGAGAGCCTGTAGTATCAACGGGAGCTCCCTTGAGCGTTGAACTGGGACCAGGTTTGATCGGAAGGATTTTTGACGGTATTCAAAGACCCTTGGTCGAGATGTGGAAAGCAGTGGGTAGCAATATTACCAGGGGCGTTGAAATTCCTGCTTTGAAACGTGAAGCTAAGTGGAATTTTGAACCGACTGTGCAAAAAGGTACGCAGGTCAAGGCCGGTGACATAATCGGTAAGGTTCAGGAGACGGCTGTAGTCGAACACCGGATTATGGTGCCCTATGGCATTAGCGGTGTGATTGAGGAAATCTACAGCGGTGAGTTTACCGTAGAAGAAACAGTAGCCAAAGTTAAGAAGGACAACGGAGAAATTGTAGACATTACCATGATGCAAAAGTGGCCGGTCCGTAAAGGCAGACCTTATAAAGAAAAGCTAGCTCCGGTCCAGCCAATGATCACCGGTCAAAGGGTTATTGATACTTTATTTCCCATTGCCAAGGGCGGGGTTGCTGCCGTACCCGGTCCTTTCGGCAGCGGAAAAACCGTAGTCCAACACCAGTTAGCCAAGTGGGCTGACGCTGAGATCGTTGTCTATATCGGTTGCGGTGAACGGGGAAATGAAATGACTGACGTTTTAATGGAGTTTCCTGAACTGAAAGACCCGCGGACCGGCGAGTCTTTGATGCAGAGAACGGTTTTAATCGCCAATACTTCTGATATGCCTGTTGCTGCTCGGGAAGCGTCTATTTACACCGGTATTACCATTGCTGAATATTTTAGGGATATGGGTTATAATGTGGCCCTGATGGCAGACTCTACTTCCCGCTGGGCCGAGGCTCTTAGGGAAATGTCCGGCCGTTTGGAAGAAATGCCCGGTGAAGAAGGTTATCCTGCTTACCTGGGATCAAGACTTGCCCAGTTTTATGAAAGAGCCGGACGTGTCATAAGCCTTGGTACGGAAGGAAGAGAGGGGACATTAACAGCCATCGGAGCGGTTTCACCTCCCGGCGGTGACCTTTCTGAACCGGTAACCCAGGCAACTCTTAGGATTGTTAAGGTTTTCTGGGGCTTAGATTCCAGCCTTGCTTACAGGAGACATTTCCCCGCTATTAACTGGCTGGAAAGCTATTCCTTATACCTGGATGTTTTAGATGACTGGATCAGTGCCCACGTTGCTAAAGATTGGAACCAATTGCGAGCCGACACCATGCGCTTACTCCAGGAAGAAGCAGAGTTGGAAGAAATCGTCCGGTTAGTAGGTGTGGACGCTCTTTCGCCTAGTGACCGTCTGGTCTTAGAAGCTGCTAAATCAATCCGTGAGGATTACCTGCACCAAAACGCTTTCCACGAAGTAGACACTTATACTTCTTTACATAAGCAATA
>ENA-OWPA01001854-OWPA01001854.1-bioreactor-metagenome-genome-assembly--contig:-NODE-1854-length-12084-cov-5.226285_pt1 | contig 12084 bp, 8 predicted proteins | sample MGYA00238139_ERZ651803 | MGnify/ENA primary metagenome ERZ651803 (study PRJEB26909, sample SAMN07631231) | bioreactor metagenome | isolation source: Switchgrass digestor | place: USA: Dartmouth...
ATATCTTGTCCTTTAGTAAGTATTTATTCCACAAAGATTTGCAATTTCCTCTAAAAATTTGACATCAAAGCAAAAACCTAGTTACATTCTTTTGAATGTCACTAGGTTTTCATCAGTAGTTTTTTTCTACACAAACTTTAATAATTCATCTGGCTTTTCTATTATATAAGTAGCGCCATGCTTTCTAGATCATTGTAATCCCTAAATTCTCATAATACTTCTACACTATCTATACCGGCATTTTGGGCTGTTTCATTTTCAATTAACATATCTATTGGTATCAAATAAACCACCCACAAATAAGGCATACATAGTATAATATAAAACAGGTTCCTTAATACCAGATAATGCTCACCATCCTTCTTCTATAACAATGTTGTTAATCAACGATTGGATTTTATGTTTTGATTGCTATAGATAAACAAATAGATAACTAGTAATAATAAAATCAATATTTTAACTGCAAATTAATTTAACTGGAATTGAAAAAGTATCTAAACAATACGATTGTGTTGAAACTAAAACTCTATGCATATCTTCAGTTATATTATTACCATCAACTCCTGGCTGGACTATATTGATTTCCATTTCAACAGGCTTAATTTTTAGTTTGTTTCTAATTTCTTTTAATTTTTGAAAATCTCCAACTTCAAATCTAGATAATTTCCCTTTTCTAATTGTATCAATCTCTCTTTTTATCATATGATCAATCATACCTTCAGGATTTTGCTTCCAATGCACCGATTTTTCTGCTTGTCCACATACCTCATATAAATCATCAACCCTACTTCCCGGCTTATCATTTCTTGAGTATTTGCAATGAAATAAATATATGTTTACGGATTTTTCTATTTCTTCTATTGCTACTATATCTGCAATTTCACCTCGATCATCATCATCAAATAATATAGTAAAAACACCTTTTTCTATAAGGTTTTGGATTACTGCATACTGAATAGATTCTTTTCTTTTTTTATTATTTTTGTTATCTCGTTGAGATTCAACTTTAATATTTGTTTTAAACTTTTCCCAATTCCATCGAATAATATTTTTATCAGGGAAAACTGCCTCTAAATGATTTCTAAGTTCAACATATACATTTCCCTCTAAAGATGAACCACCTACAAACCATATAGTTGGCGGATTTTGCTTAAAAAATTCTGATAAAAGTTCATCTTCTGATTTATATCCTATTCTAATTTTGGTTTTTGCTTTCCCTTTAGATGAAATTCTATAATTATTATTGTATAATGTTAAAACAAATTCTTCTAAGAAATTTTCATTTCCAACATAAAAAACTATTTCATTTTCTGTTTGTTGATTTTCTCCTAAATAGATATCTACATTTCTGATAGAATACTCTCCTGTTATACTCTTGATAAAAACTGGCTTTTCCGTTTCAAAATCTAAATTCAAAGGCCAGTCTATCCTATATGCATGTTCTGATGGAAGTTTATTAATAATTTTAGGAATAAGAACTCCTTCCATTATTTTAGATATATCTATAGTAGGGTCTAATATTTTGTCTATGATTTCATTACACCATTTTATCCAATAATCAATACTTTCTACCCATCTGGACCAAATTGTTCCTCTATATGAACATCCTATACTTACCCTTCCATTTCCTTGATATCCAACACCAAAGATGTTTGATTTGTAACAATTTTCCTTAGTAGATTCTGCTATACCTCGTGCAACATCAATTCCTGCAAACATTTTGTATCTAATTGGCCCATCTATCGCTGAATTAAGTCCAACTGTTCCTAACATCAAACGTTTAATTCCGTGTAAACATTTAAAAACTTCTTCATTTTTAACTGTAGAAACTTTATTTTCAAATATAGCATTTATCAACTTATCACCCTTCGTTTTATCATTAGAATTAACAAATACAACCTGCTTTTCTTTATTCCAATATACAATATAAAATTGCCACAAAAGATTTCTAATGTTTGTTTGAGTTGTCCATTCGACTTTTGATTCTCTAGGTTCGATTATTATTAATATTTTTTTATCGTTATTAACTGAAAATTCACAAACGTTTTTATCAAACACATTTGTCCAATTTTCCCAATTCCATTCCTTAACATTAGTTCTATAAGCAACCATACTTACTTTAGGTCTCATTTGTTTAATATTAAATAAATCCATATTTGTTTTATGAAATCCAGATACTAACTTTTGGAGAGAAAGTTCACGATTGATATATTGATTGGATTTTATAGGTAGAAGTTTATTCCAATCTGAGTCATTATTATATAAGTCTTTAAGCGATTCAACTATATCATCATCTGCAATGTTTGCTACAACTTTAGCTTTTCCTAAACCACTTTTATATCTCGCAAATCTTCCAATAAATTGCAAAGTAATTGGCAATGATTTATACTTATCATGAATTGCGGCTATTTTTAAGTTTGGAATATCAATACCTTCACCAAACATATCTACGCATACCACAATCCTAGAATTTAAATTTTTTAAAGAACTTAATCTTTCATTTTTCTCCTTTGGGGTTTGACCACTTGTAATTAACACTGGGTTATATTCTTTATATTTTTTTGAATAAATCTTGTTAAAAAGTTCTTCAGCTCTAGTTATATCTTTTGCACGAACCAACAATATATGTTTATACCCTTCCTTTATGTCTTTTTTTAACTGTTTGACTGCCATTTTTGCTATAGCAATATCGCTTTTTGAATCATCAAATTCTTCAATCCCAATAAATTTAATCTCTTCAAAATACCCTTGCTTTTGCGCTTTCCCTAGCGGAAAATTATATATTATATCGCCATCAAGTTTCTTGCCATCATTTCTATATGGGGTAGCAGTAAATTGTAATATTCTTTTTTTATTAAAATATTCTCTAAACTTGGACCATGTTTTTGAACTTATATGATGAGCTTCATCTACTATTAAAACATCACATTTATCTGCAAGATATGTTTTATAACTATCATCCATTCTATCTGCTAGACTCATAGTTGTAATAATGATATTAGCCTTATCAATATATTTCTTAAATTTCCCAAAATCTTTTATTCCTTGACCCAACATAAATACATTGGGCTCTAATGCTGACTTCCTTATAACTCCTATTTCATATAACAACCCTAATGATTTTGCTTTATCATACGTTTGACGGCGTAGGAAATGAGAAGGAACTACTATTAAAGTTTTTAGTATTTTTTCTGCAACAATTGTAGCTAACATAGTTTCAGTTTTTCCAGTACCAGTTGGCATAACTATAGTAGCAGGCTTGTTATTAACTGTCCAATAAGAGCGTATAGCACATAGTGCTCCAAATTGAGGTTCCCTAAATCCAATATCATCTATATTTTTAGCAACCTTATCTAAATAAGCGTCTTGCCAGCTTTGTATTACTCTACTAGGATCAATATAATCTCCACGTTTTACATAGCCTGAAAGTAAATTCTTTCCACTTTTTGTTTCTACCATTCTCATTTTTCATATCACCTTATATTTAATGAAATACAAATTCTAAATAATAAATAACATAAACATTTAACTATATTAATAAAAAATCAAAATTAGACTGATTTCATTTAAATAAACAATCACTAACTCTTCTAACATTTATTAATGCTAATTTTAATATTCCAATAATAAAATTGACATCTCTAATAGCAGTTTCTGGACGTAATAGTATCACATCTTTAATCTGAGGAAATTCACTATTTAGAACATTGTTAATTTCTATAATTAATGCAAATCACTCATTTTCCTTCTTTGACAGCAAATTCTGAGCAGAGGTATAACAATCTTCAATTTTATTATATAATCTTTTTATGTAGCTTTTAATAAAATTTATCTTCTCTTTTTTCATACAACCACCATATCAATATGAAATATACTAGTCAATCATTATTGCAAATTATAGAGAAACTGTATTTGGCAATTTATATTTATCTTCAATCATATTCATCTCATACTGAAATAACCCCTCGTTCCTACTTTTGAAGAATTTTTTACATAACTCATCCACAAATACCTTTTTACTTTTAGGTATTGTACTATATCTCCCCTAATTTTAAACTAAGAACTACACTCATGTTAATCACTCCCTTTTCACAATTAAAATTGAATTACCCATTACAAAGTTCAATGATTATCCTTCAATTTGTATTTAATAAATAAAACCCAAATCATAATAATAAAACACTATGTATAGAACAAATATCTCTAATTTTTGTTTTTACAATTATTGACAATTGATTTATATTAACAATATAATAAGGTTTATAATATCTATTTTTTCTACTATAATAAATGTATTCTTTAGCATACAAAAAAATCCTTCTACAATAGTTCGACATATTTTTTATTTATCTTTTTTTATATTTATTAAGTAAGAAAGCAAGGCTCGCAAAATATGCTTACCTTGCTTTAATTAAATAGAATATTTATTATGCTTCAACAGTACCTTTTTTGGCAGGTGTTCCTTTAGTTAACAGTGATACTACAATTGTTGAAATAGCTGAAATTGCTACACCCCAAAGAATGCTTATAGTCAATGATACTATAGCTCCTGATAATAATCCTACACGTGCACCCCAAGCTGTAACATTACTATTTTTAGTTCCCATAGTAAACTCTTTAGTCCTATCTTTTTTCCACAACAATCCTACTATCAGAACAGGTGCTACACCTCCACCTGCCATAGTATATGCTTTACTAAACATACCTATTATGGATTCAGCAAAAATAGATAGGAAACATGCAACTACACCAATTATAATTGTTGCCACCTTTGCATATTTTACTAATTTTTCATCGGAATCATCCTTCATAAAAGGTCTTATAATATCATCAACTAGTATAACTGCTGCTGAATTAAGATATGAGTCTGCAGATGACATAGCTGCTGCCAAAATAAGAGCAAAAACAGTTGCAGCTACAAATTTGGGAGTGTAGTTCATTATCAACCATGGCATTGCTAAAGAAGGATCAAGTCCAGGATTTAGCACTCTAGCAACAATTCCAACTAAAGCAGTTAAACTTACAGCAATAAGACAATATACTCCACCTATTAAAAGGGAGTTCCTAGCTGTCTTACTATCTTTCGAAGCAAAGCATCTTTGCCAATAACATTGAGCTACCAATGCCCCCAAACAACCTGTAATAAAATTGACTAATATAGTTCCAACTGGTACATTGCTTAAGTTCCAGTAATCTTCCCCTGCTATAGCTATAGCTCTTGTACCTAATTCTGCCAAACTCCAATTAACTGGTTGAAATGCAGATATATAGAAAATTGCACTGAAAACTACAACTACAATTCCTTGTATTAAGTCAGTCCATGCAACAGATACAATTCCACCCAAATATGTATAAATAATAAATATAATATTGAAAAAGATGATTACTGGTAAAGAATCTATACCGGTGAATTGTTCAAATACATATCCCAACCCTTTGGCTTGACCTCCTAGCCATGCTAGCATTATACTCATAGTTAATAGCCCCACTATAGCCTTTGATATCTTATCTCTATGAATTAAGTCATGCATCATACCAGAAAGAGTGTTGTAAGTAAATTTCCCTGCTAATCCAGCAAAAAGTAATCCAAATACAATCTTTGAACCTTGTTCCCCTATAACAAAAGGTATATGGCTTATACCCTTAGTAAATCCTGATGTTGCATGACCAATAAAATTTCCTGCTCCCATTATCGTAGCTATTTGTGTAAAAACAACCAGGTATAAAGGAAATGTGCCCCCGCCTATTGCATATTGACTAAAACTACTTGATGCTTGGCCCTTTACTCTATTAGAAATATATAAAAATGCCACACAAAAGAGTACAGTAATCCCGATTATCATTGTGGTTAACGACATCATATTTCCCCCTTTCAATATTATCCATCAAGAGTATCAATGTATTTGATACTCTTGATGCTAACCTATATATTTTTTAATTTTAAACCTCTACACTTGAACTAGTTCTAATAATACTGAATTTCATTATCACTTCATTATCACTTTCCAAAATTCTGTTATATATAATTGCGCCAGTAGCTATATCCAAGCATCCCATTCCTATAGGGCTTGCAACAATTATTTCATCAGGTCTTTCACGCCTTAAGGCTTTCCCGCAAATAACATCTCCTATTTCTCCAGTAATGTCTGATTCCTTAAGAATGCCTTTTTGGAAACAGTTATAGAACTCTCCACGATGTAAATTCTGTCCCATATGATCTACATACCTTTTATCTGCCTTTAATATCAATTCCTCTTCCAGTTCCTGGTATGAGCCTATGCTGGATATAAATACTCCTGGTTTTACCCATTTTTTGTATACCAAAGGAGTATTTGCAGTTGTTGCTGTTACTATAATATCTGCATCTTTAACTGCTTCTTCATTAGAATCATAGGCTTTAACTGGTATAGATGTTTTTTGAGACACGATTTTTGTAAAATGTTCACACGCATCCTTACTAATATCTGAAACCCTTATTTCCTTTAAATCAAATAATTCCAGCATACAAAGTGCAGTAAATATTCCCTGAGTTCCACCGCCTATAATAGTCAAAATATCCGTTTTGCTTGCCAGGTATTTGGCAAAAACTGCAGATTGTGCACCTGTCCTCATATTGGTTATAAGATTCCCATCAACTAGCGCTCTTAATTCACCAGTTCTAGGATTATTTAATAATATTTGTCCCATTATATATGGCAAACCTTTTCCTTTGTTTTCCTTAAAGCCCCCTACCCATTTTATGCCTACCACATCCAGCGGCCTTATATATGCAGGCATTGAATTCAGCCAGTTAGGTAGCCCCAATGAATCCATATTAAGAGTGATTTTCGTTGGCATAATGATTTCGCCTTCTCCATACCAGCGATATGTTTTCTCAACTATATCTATAACCTCTTTTAAGCTTATGTTTTCCTCTACATCCCGTTGAGTAATAATAAGAGCTTCCTTCAAAATATCTCCTCCTTTATTATTTTCATGTTAAAATACAGTCTGCTCACTGATGTCAGTTTTCAACGCATTTAATGCTTTCATTAATAGCTGCTTTCTAAGTTCAATCTCACCCTCCAAGTCCAGTTCTGGATTACCAGTTGGATGGGGAATTGCTATGCCAGGAACTATTCTGTTGGCTCCAACAGTTTGAGATATAGGAACTATTGTGCATATATGAACAGTTGGCAATCCAAACTTTTCCATGGTTTTTACCATCGTTGCACCGCAACGGGTATCAGTTCCTCAGGTTGAAGTCAGTATAGCACCACTTACTCCGTTGCTGATAAGCTCCTTGGCAATTGCCTCTCCAAAACGTTCCGCACTACTTACTGCTGTAGTATTACCTACAGTGGTATAGAAATAATTATAAAGCTTACCTATAACTCCTTCTTTTTCTATAACCCTCATTGCATCTAATGGGAGCACTCTGTCTGGATCATCTAATGCATAGACCGGGTCAAAACCTCCATGTACCGTTTCATACTCGCCTTTCTTCAAATCATTTAATCCTTCTATGTTGTATTTTGCAAATTTTGAAGCATTGGCAGATTCAATGTGGTCTGGATTGTTTTTAGGTACTATTCCACCGGTAGTAACCAGGGCTATAATTGAGTTCTCCATATCCTTAACAGGTGGTGCAGGTTTTACTCTGTCAAATATGGGCATAGGTAATTCAGTTTCAAATTCCTCACCCTTCATTTTTTTAAGAAGCATGTTTACAGCTCGAACAGCCCCTATTTCTTCTGCCCATACATTTACTCTTCGCCCTTGTGGTATATATCCTTCCTCTTCAGGAAATCCAATTTCTCTTCCTTCAAGAAGCTTGGTAATAAATCTGCCTATGTTATTCAAGGCTTCTCTCATATTGGCTGCTGACTTTCCGCATTTTAGAATGTATATATCCTTACTGTACAGGTCCACTCCAGGGTTTTCTGGATACATAGATGTTAAAACGGGTACTTGGAATTTTTCCTGAACTGCTTTACATATTGCTCCGCATGCAATTCCATATCTGCCAGCGTTAAAAGCGGGACCTGCAATAAATCCGTCAAATTCATAATACTTTATTAATTCCAGTATTTCTCCTATGGCTTCATTAGTGTTTTCTGCAAAGTAAGTATCTCCGCATATTACTGTTGCAACAATTTCAGCACTGTCATTCAATAGACTTTGCAATTGAACTCCCGGGCCAACACTGCCATCTTTTAATATTGGCCTTTGATCTGCCTTTTCTTCACCTCCAATCTGCCCATAGAATTGATTGACATAATGAACCAATTTAAACTTTTCCATAACCTTCACCTCCCTATTTCAATTTAGTTGTTAATCTTTCAAATCCAAGTTCATTTAGAGAACCCATTATACTGGCTATTTCAACTGTAATGCTTCCATCTGGATGTAAACTGCCATGGAACCCTCCGGTTATAACCTCAACACTTTCCAGAAAGCCTATTACCTTTTCCATAGGTGGAAGAGTAATTAGCTGATTTCCATTGCCACAGGTTACTACAGCATCAGCTTCAGGTGTTACATCTGCCAGCCCCTGAGACCTTCCATCTCTGCCTGCATATTCATCTGTAATTAATACAGTTTTAATCCCTGCATTCTCCATATTTTTGCAGTTCAGCATTAAATCTGTTTCAGGGTTTCCGCCACCTTCTTCTGTTATAATAACGCCTTCTGCACCAATTATCCTTGCCAGCTTTGTTGCATAGTAAGCTCCCCTCTTTTTATCAACCAGCATGGTATTCTCATTAGTTATGATTACACCAATAAAACATAGGTCCTTCCCATGTCTGCGTAATAGCTCTAGAATAACAGGGTTGTTCAAATGATGTATGGTTGCATTTTTATGACATGGAGCAGCACAGTTTCCGCTAACTATAGCACCATCAATTACTTCCGTTGGAGAAATGAGAGTAGATAATATTCCTTTAGGATTTAGCCCATAGATATAATTGTCATGCATCAATCCCTGGGACTGTATCATATATACATAAGCTACCTTTGGTAAATCAGGATACAATTTTGCTGCTTCAATAATGGAATCATACCTGAATACTTCCGTTTCATCAGGTGTTAAGTCTTTGGAAGCCTTCCCCAAATATGCTGCAGCCTTCAGTCCTGCTACCCTGACAGTTCTTTCATGGGTATGCTTATCTAATCCGTCAACTGGTGTGATGACCAATACAACATTGTTCATTTTGGAAAAGCTGTTATACTGAGCCCCAGGTCCGCTCATATCTATTAACCCTTCCTGGAAGTTAACAATTTTACCACAAGTAATCACTGTACATCCTTCAAGAATATGGGTTTTGCCTTCTCCTACAGTTTCAACATCTCCTACAAACCCTGGAAATACCTGTCCTCTGCCTTCAACCTTGTATCTTGGCTGTACAATATCCTTAATGGGAATAATTCTTACTGATTCTCCAGGCCTTGCAAATTCAATATCAACATCCTTAATGTTTTTATCTTCTTTTAAATAATCCTGAAGCTCCTTTTTGTTTACATAGAGAACCCCATCTTCGATATATGTTCTATCCGAAAATGCAAGATCCCTAATATGGATTTTCCCTACTTCAAGCTGCATCATCTTTCCCCCTTCATAATGTAGTCGTTAACAAAAGATTGCAATACATATGCCAAATTAATAATTTTTCTATTATTTTTCTTTTTCTGAAAAATACAGGCTTATGAGCATTAAACCCTGTTAAAAAATTAATAAATACTATCCCTATAAACAAAAAACACCTCTAATTTCTAGAAATTACATCTAAAAATTAGAAGTGCTTTTTAAACTATAAGTTATAATAGATTATTTATTAAATCTTTATCTACAAACTGGAAATCCTCTAAAGTCCTTTCATCCCAATCGGGCAAAGGCTTGTTTTTCATTAAGGATTCTGTATATTCTATGGCATTTTCAATTATATTTAAACTGTCTATATCTATTTCCTCATATGCTTCCATTGATAAAAATACTGTTTTATAGGGATTTATATTAGGCGGCAAACTACTGGTAAGGGGGTGGGTTACCAATCTGTACCCTTTTAACACTTCTTTTTTTACAGCTATAAACAGATCAAGTGGAGTTCCTTCGATAAACTCTATATTTGATAGGTTTTTACTATATACCATAGGGTTGTTTGTTAAGCATCTATATTTCATTATTATCTCCTTCCTTAATATCCAAATTGTATTTATTGATCTTGTTATACAAAGTGGCTAATGATATACCCAACCTTTGCGCTGCCTTTTTCTTCCCCTCATATGAATAGCCATATAAATTCAGTGCTTTTATAATAGAATGCTTTTCTACCTTATCCAAAGGTATGATTTCGCTTCATTTCCCCTTATCGGGGTTGTTATCCACAATAAGATAGCTTAAATCTTTAGCTTCTACAGTGTCCCTATCTACTAAACCAATAATTGCCCTTTCTACAATATTTTCAAGTTCCCTAACGTTTCCAGGCCAGCTATATTCATGCATTATCCTAATTGCCTCATCACTGAAGGAAACAATTCTCTTGCCTAATTTTCTGCAAATTTTATTACTTAGATAATGAACTAATGGAATTAAATCTTCCTTGCGTTCTCTTAAAGGAGGAATTTCAATGGATATAACATTCAACCTGTAGTATAAATCCTCTCTAAATTGGCCCTTACTCACCATTTTCTTTAAATCCCTGTTAGTAGCAGCAATAATTCGAAAATCTAATTCTATTTCATTTTCTCCTCCAATCCTTTGAATCTTTTTTTCCTGAATAGCCCTCAATAATTTTGGCTGCAGGGATAATGACATGTCCCCTATTTCATCCAAAAACAAGGTTCCCTTATTTGCCAGTTCGAATTTCCCTAGCTTTCTTTTGATTGCACCAGAAAATGCTCCTTTTTCATGTCCAAAAAGTTCGCTTTCCAAAAGATTCTCTGGTATTGCAGAACAGTTAATGCATATAAAAGGCTGTTGAGAGCGTTTACTTGCATTATGAATTGAATTGGCTATTAGTTCTTTGCCTGTTCCAGTTTCGCCTAATATTAATACCGGGGAATCATTCTGAGCAGCAATCTTTGAAATCTCTATCACTTTCTTCATCTTATATGAGTTGGAAATAATATCATCAAATGAATAGGTAGCTTTGGATAGCTGGCTTATTTTCTCTGAAAGGTCTTTGACCATATGTCTGCTTTCCTTCAATTGTTCTGTAAGAGAAAATACATCCTTTACATCGTGCATAATAGCAACAGCACCAATAAAATCTCCACTATAATAAAGGGGCATTGCACTAGACACCAGCTCAACAGGCGTACCTTTAGGGCTATTTCTAATATTTATTACCGGCTTTCTTGTTCTTAATACCTTTGAAAGGCTTCCATCTGGTGATACCTCAAAAATACTTTTTCCTATTCGCTCCTGAGGTTTTACATTAAGTGTATTTAAAAAAGCAGAGTTTACAAATACTATAATTCCATTTTCATCAATTATCTGAATGCCAACAGGAAGTGTTTCAAGTATTTCAATCAATATTTCCCTGTTTAATAGTAATTCTTCTATACTTTTATGATCTATAATGTCATCAATTCTAGATTTACAATCAGTTCCAAACATCTGAAATCTATTAATATGTTCAAAGGCACAGGATGTTAATTTCAGTAATTTATCTGAAACCTCATACATTAATTATCACTCCACTTCGGCTTATAATGGTTTAAGTATCCTCGGAAGTACTACTTTTCACATGGGGTTTGTCTATTATTATAGTTATTCAACACATATCGAAAAATTCCTGCTTTTTACTGTAAGCGTATAATAAAAGATGGATGGCATAATAATAGGGATATCTGTATGATATCCCTATAGGTTTCTATTTTACATGTTCTCTGTACCAATTCATCCCAAGGCATCATTAAGTCTAATACTTTTGGATTGGACCTAAAATCAAATCCTGGTAGCCTTGATAATAGAAATTCTAAATATTTGTAGGGGTTTAGTCCATTAGCCTTTGCTGTTTCAACCAGTGAATAGACACATGCACTTGCTTCAGCTCCTCGTGGACTACCACAAAACTGCCAGTTTTTCCTTCCTACTGTAAA
>ENA-OWPA01001856-OWPA01001856.1-bioreactor-metagenome-genome-assembly--contig:-NODE-1856-length-12068-cov-2.920691_pt1 | contig 12068 bp, 12 predicted proteins | sample MGYA00238139_ERZ651803 | MGnify/ENA primary metagenome ERZ651803 (study PRJEB26909, sample SAMN07631231) | bioreactor metagenome | isolation source: Switchgrass digestor | place: USA: Dartmouth...
TTATTTGAATCAAAGGTAGATATGGCCTTAATTAAACCAATTGTTCCTATCGAAATCAAATCATCAATATCTTTACCAGAATTATTATACTTCTTTACTATATGAGCTACTAATCTTAAATTTCTTTCTATTAATATATTTCGAGCTTTCTCACTTCCTTGAGAATATCTTTTTAAAAGATACTCCTCTTCTTCTTTGCTTAAGGGTTTTGGAAATGAATTAGTATTAGATATATAATTCGCTAATACAACAAAAGGATCTAATAACCAGCTAATAAAAAATAAAGTTTGAATAATCATAAAGGCACCCCCGACTTCCCCATATTTAAATATATGAATAGGGACATCAGTTGGTGCCAGTCCTTACCTATTTAACTGATAAATTTGTTTTACAATCTGTTCAAAAATTGGAATAGCAGATTGAGATCCAGATTCAGCATCTTCTACTAATACAGTAATTACATATTTTGGTTTATCTAAAGGATAATATCCCGTAAACCATCCATGAATTGTTTCTTTCCCATTTAGTACACCTTGTGCTGAGCCAGTTTTACCTGCGGCTCCTCCATATTCATCTAAGTCAAGTTTTTTAGCAGTACCATTTTTTACTACGTCCATTAAATATTCCTTTAAAATTTTACAATGGTCTTGTGATATAACTCTTTTCTCATGTTGTTTATTATATTTTTTTATCATTAATCCGTCTTCATTAGTAATACCATCTATAATTGTCAATCCCTTTTGTATACCATCATTAGCTATTACCATCAATAGATTAGTCATCTGTAAAGGAGTAACTTCAATGCTACCCTGCCCTATTGAAATATTACCTATAACTGGCCCTAATAATTCATCTCCTTCTGGAAGATTGCCTGCTACTTCATCTGATAATCCAATATTGATAACATTTCCAAAACCTAACCTTTTAGCCATATCTATTATCTTTTCACTTCCTATCTCTTTCCCTAATTGAATAAAAACTGAATTGCATGATTGTGAAAAGGCCTGCTTCAAACTTATATATCCATGACCTTCTGTATTATTACAATTTATTTTTATATTTCCTATTTCTTCATATCCTCTACAATAAAATGACCTATCCAAATAATTTTCATCTTCCTCTAAGGCTGCCAATAGTACCACTATTTTAAATAAAGATCCTGGTGGATAACCAACTTGTATTGATTTATTAAACAAAGCCATATTATCTGCATTTAAATATTCTTCAATATTGTTTTGATCAAAATTTGGTCTGCTGGCTAAAGCCCTAATTTCTCCTGATTCTACATCTGCTACAATAACTGCACCATTAACTTTATTTTCATCTAAAATCTTCTCAACAGCTTTTTGTACATGATAATCAACAGTTAATTTGACACCATTTGGCTCTAAAGATGTCATATTTCTACTGACTTCATATTCTCCGCCTAGCAACAAATCTTTACTATCATCAAATTCCAAGTATAAAATATTTCTTCCAGTATAATTTGATAATATTTCATCATATACTTTCTCTATTCCATATTCCCCTCTATTATCACTTCTATTTACATATCCAATCACGTGGGATAAGATGTTTTCATCTGAATATCTTAAAGTTTTCTCGGCAATAAAAACATTTTTGGGCAGCTTATCTTTATCTATTTCACTTTTTAATGTAAATTCCAATATTTTATCCGATGAATTTTTATATTTCTCTATTTTTTCTTTAGTTAAATCTGTATATTTCAAAATAAAATTTCTTAATTGAGTGTCATTAATAAAACTGTTTTTAGAAACATATAGAGTCTTTACTCTATACCTATTTGTCAATGGTATCAAATTCATATCATATATGGTTCCTCTATTAGGATATAAACTCATCCTGTTTGCTCTCTGCTTTAGGGCTTCAGACTTTAAAAATTCATGATTTACTATCTGTATCCAATAAAGTCTAAAAATTAAAAAAACAAATATAAGCAAAAATAAATAAGCCAATTTAATAATCTTTAGATGTACCATATTTTTTTTTCTTCTCATAGACAAATCCCCTTAATAACTGATAATTATATTATTACCAATTAATAAGGGGATTATGATTATTTATTATCTAATATAGAATTTATTTTAGTTGATATAATATCTATTGCAACTTCATTATAACCGCCTTCTGGAATTATTATATCTGCATATTTTTTAGTTGGCTCAACAAACTGCATGTGTGCTGGGCGAACTGTTGTCATATATTGCTCAATAACAGAATCTAAACTTCTTCCTCTTTCCTTAATATCTCTTTTAATTCTTCTTATTACTCTCACATCTGAATCAGTATCAACAAATATCTTTATATCACACAAATTTCTTATTTCTTCATCATATAAGATCAATATACCTTCTAATATTATAATTTTTCTCGGAAATACTGTTATGGTTTTATCTTTTCTAGTGTGTTGTTCAAAATCATATATAGGTTTTTCTATAGGAATGTTATTCAATAAATCTTTTAAATGTTTTATCAACAATTCATTATCAAATGCTAAAGGGTGATCGTAGTTTCTCTTTACCCTTTCCTCAAAGGCCAAATGACTTTGATCCTTATAGTATGAATCTTGTTCTATAATTACCACATTTTCTTCACCATTTCTTTTTAAAATCTGTCTTGAAACAGTGCTCTTTCCAGAGCCTGTCCCTCCAGTAATTCCAATTAATATAGGTCTATTCATCTAATCAGTCCTTTCTCGGCTTTCTTATAATATACCAGGAATAAACTGGCTGTTTCATAGGAATTTTTACTATCTGCTGTGGATGAGGAGCCACATCAATTTCATTTCCTTCCTCATCATACATCTTTTCAATAGTTTGAGTAAAATACTCCTTACCTGGGCCAAAAACTTCTACTTCATCACCAATATACATCCTATTTCTTTGCTCAACTGTAGCTAATCCAGTCTTGTCATCATAATCCAATATTAACCCTACAAAATCATAATTTCTTATATAAGAACTAGATTCATAAACTTGATCTTGTTCTGTTGGCTTCTTAAAATAAAATCCTGTGGTAAAGTCTCTATAACTTGCTTTCTTAATTTCATCAAGCCATTCTTTATTGAAAATATAATTTTCTGGATCCTTTAAATATTCATCTATAGCCATTCTATAGGATCGAAGAACTGTAGCTACATAGTAAGAGCTCTTTACTCTTCCTTCAATTTTAAAGCTTTTTATACCAGCTTCAATTAATTCAGGAATATGCTCAATCATACATAAATCTTTAGAATTGAATATATATGTGCCCTTATCATCTTCAAATATTGGATAAAATTCACCAGGTCTTTTTTCTTCAACTAAATTATATTTCCATCTACATGCCTGTGCACAATCTCCTCTATTTGCATCTCTTCCTGTCATATAGTTACTCAATAAACATCTACCAGAATAGGATATGCACATAGCGCCATGAACAAAAACTTCTATTTCTAAATCTCTAGGACACTTATCTATTATCTCTTTTATCTCTTCTAAGGAAAGCTCTCTAGCTAGAACTATCCTTTTGACGCCTAAATTATACCAAAACATAACCGTTTCATAATTTGTTACACTAGCTTGTGTACTCAAATGTATTGGCATATCTGGTATAGTCCTGCGAATTATTGTAAACATTCCTGGGTCGGAAACTATGACTGCATCAATTCCTATATTATATAGTTCCCTAACATAATCTTCTAGCCCTATTAAATCCTCATTATGTGGAACTATATTCATAGTTACATAAACTTTCTTATCTCTGCTATGAGCATATTCAACTCCTTCTTTTATTTCATCTATATCAAAATTTTTAGAAGCTTTTCTCAATCCAAATCTTTCGCCACCTAAATATACTGCATCAGCGCCATAATTAATAGCCATTTTTAGCTTTTCTAAATCACCTGCTGGTGCAAGTAGTTCTGGTTTGTTTAACATAAGCTTCCCTCCTCTCTATAGGTTAATGATACTCCATCTCCTATGGGAATTACACAGCTCTGGTAACCTTCTAGGTTATTTATATATTCAAGATATTGCCTCATTCTCTTAACAATTGTCTTTTTTCTCCTAATTACCAAATCATCTGAAGCAACCATGCCTTTATATAACACATTATCAGACATAATTATTCCGCCATAATTTAACAGTTCTATACATCTATTAAAGAATTTTAGATAGTGCCCTTTTGAAGCATCCATAAATATGAAATCAAATTTCTCATCTAATTTTAATAAGACTTCTTCGGCTTCACCATGTAATACTTTTATTCTTTTTGAATATCCACTATCTTCTATGTTCATATTTGCTAACTTTACCATATCTGCTCTTCTTTCAATAGTTGTTATTTTACAGTCATCATCAGTAGAAGAAGCCATTACTATAGCTGAATATCCAATTGCTGTTCCAATTTCTAAAATATTTTTAGGTTTAGCAATCTTTAATATCACACGTAAAAATTGAGCTACTTCTTTATCTATAATTGGTATATGATTATCATTTGCATAGTTTTCAAGTTCAAGCAGTTTTTCATTTTTCTCAGATATTAAGCTTCTTATATATTCTTCAACATACTCTTCATTAATACTGTTCAAATCGTATTTTACCTCCTTAACATTAATTAATACGTGGCATTTACCACGTATTAATTTAAAAATTACTTATTTGGATCAGCTCTTAAATGTTCATCATAAGTTCTGGAAAAAGTATGTCTACCAGTACCATCCTCTTTGGATCTAAAATATAGATAATCGACATTTTCAGGATTAACGGCTGCTATTAAAGATTTTTCTCCTGGTGATGCAATAGGGCCTGGAGGTAGGCCTTTATTAATATAGGTATTGTAAACTGATTCTATTCTTGTATCTTCTTCAGATAATCTTTCTTTTCTTGTTCCTAAAATATATTGGACAGTAGCGCAGGACTGCAAAGGCATTCCTATTTTCAACCTGTTATGGAAAACTGCAGATATTAAACTCCTTTCGTCATCCACTTTAGCTTCTCTCTCTATAATCGAAGCTAGAGTAACAGCATCATTAAAGGATAGATTTACATTGTTCATTTGATTTTTTATTTTTTTATCAAATACTTGCTGAAACTGGAAAAGCATCTTTTCAATTATTTCTTCTTCGCTTGCATTTGTATATATTTCATAAGTTGAAGGAAAAAGATATCCTTCTAAACTTTGCCCTTCATTTAGCTCTGACAAAAAAGGAAATTTATCTTCGAAATATTTTTTATCAGAAGTAAGTTCTAAAAATCTTTCTTTATCTACTAAACCTTCATTGGACAGTTTCTCTGCTATCATTCTCAATTCATATCCTTCAGGTATAGTAAATCTTACAACATTCCTATTCTCTCCACCTTTTACAAGCTCTGTTATAATTTCATCCATATCCATACCTGTATTTAACTCATAATATCCAGCTTTTAATGAATTCTCCACATTGTTCTTTTTTAACACAATTTTAAAAACTAATTCACTTTTTATTAAGTTTTTCTCTTTTAAAATAGATGCAATTTGAGTTGAACTACTTCCTTCAGGTATTTCAATAGAAATTTCTTGAGGTTTTTTATCATTAACTGGAGAAATTGATTTGTTGTAGTATCCTATGAATGCAGTAATAAACACTGCTATAAAAATAATAATAGATACTAATATGAACTTTATTTTTTTATATTTATTATTTTTAGCTTCTATCACAACATCTCCACCTTTAGATGTTACTTATCCATAATATTATACAATTATTATTATCAAAATACAATAATTACATAACTGAACAAACAACTTTTGTCGTATCTAATTTATATTCTTAATAACTTTATTATAAACAGACAAAACTATAAATCCAAATAAGAAAACTGACGCAGCTTCTCCTCCACTGATTCCTAGGAAAGTAATCCAATAAGGCATATTGGAAAAATAGGATACCCAAATTGATACAATCAATCCATTTAATAAAATTGGTGGTAAAGCTCCAAGAATTTTATTAGGCATTTTACTAGTTAAATAAGCAGCAACTAAGGTTACTAAGCTCCCACCGATTATATCCACTAATCCAAAACCTGAATATGAAGCTAGTATCAAGTTAGATAATAAACATCCTACAAATAATCCAGGAATTGAAGCAGTTTCAACTAATGGCAATAAAGTCAATCCTTCTGCTATTCTTAACTGAATTGGTCCAAAAGCTAAATTTCCCATAGGAACCTGTATTAACACTAATACTATGTATATTCCTGCTACTAGGCTTGCTTTAGTCAAATATTTTGTCTTCATAAAATACCTCCTCAATTACTACTAATTCATTATATTTTCTTATTCATATCAATATCTATTGCTTCACTTATTATTTTGCTGATATCTTCAATCAATCTGGAATATCTAAATTCAGCAATTAAATAATCATTAATAGTTGGATTCAATCTCAAAATCTCCTCAAGCTTTTTTATCTTATCTAATTCTTCTTGATTCATTTCCTTCCCTGTCATTTGACTAATTTGTATATTAAAAACTTTTTCTTTAAAATCTTGGACCATTTGCTTGTTTTTTTCATTGCTATATAAGATGTTCTTCTTTTCAATATAATTCTTATATTCTTCAGAATTTTTAATAGCACGGGCTAATTGATGAGCTAAGTCATATACATTATTCATAGCACAACCTCCCAAACTCTATTATTTACAATCCTTCATCTTTTTTATAGTTCCCATTACCCAATTTTATATTATAACATTATTTATCGACTTTCTAAAGAAAAATAATAAAAAAATTACTTCTATTACTTTGTAAAGATTAATTCCAAAAAAAAGAAAAATCCCAACATACTCATTAGAATATGTTAGGATATAACTATTACACTTCCATAATAATGGGTAAAATCATAGGATTTCTTTTTATCTTTTCATATAAAAATCCTCTTAAAGCATCTTTAATACTAGCCTTTAATGTTGACCAATCAGTTATATTCTTCTTTTCACATTCGCTAAGAGCAATTTTGACCACATTCCTTGCTTCTTCCATGAGATCTTCAGACTCTCTTACATAAACAAATCCTCGTGATATGATATCAGGTCCAGCAATTACTTTACCATCCTGCTTGCTCATAGTAACTACTACCACTATTAATCCATCTTCCGAAAGATGCTTCCTATCTCTTAAAACTATATTGCCCACATCCCCTACACCTAATCCATCAACTAGTATATTTCCAGACTGGACAGATTGATTGATTTCTCCAGAATTTTTTGTAAATTCGATTACATTTCCATTTCTTGCTATGAATATATTCTCTTCTGGCATTCCTAATTCCATTGCTAATTGTGCATGTCTCTTTAAATGCCTATACTCTCCGTGAACAGGAATAAAAAATTTAGGCTTAAGTAAAGTGTGCATTAGTTTTAATTCTTCCTGACAAGCATGACCTGACACGTGTACATCTGCTAATGATTCATAGATTACATTTGCGCCTATTTCAACAAGCTTATTAATAACTTTAAAGATGGTCTTTTCATTTCCAGGAATAGTCGATGCAGATACAATAATAGTATCTTCTGGCACTAGCCGTATCTTCTTGTGTTCTGAAAAAGCCATTCTTGATAAAGCAGACATAGGTTCCCCCTGGCTTCCAGTAGTTAATATCACAATCTCATTATTTCTATATTTACTCATGTCATTAATATCAATCAATGTACCATCTTTTATTTTCAAGTATCCCAACTGATTAGCCACATTTATTGTGTTAATCATACTTCTACCTGAAACAACAATCTTTTTATTGTACATCTCAGCAGCATTAATAATTTGTTGTATCCTATGAACATTTGATGCAAAGGTCGCTACTATTATCCTCTCTGGAGCTTTTAGAAAAATATCGTTAAAAGTATCTCCTACAGTCTTTTCAGACATAGTATATCCAGGTCTTTCTACATTTGTACTATCAGCCAATAACACTAATACTCCCTTACTACCTAGCTCCGCAAACTTATGAAGATCTATTACATTCTCATTAATAGGAGTAAAATCTACCTTAAAATCTCCGGTATGAACAACAGTACCAACAGGTGTATGAATTGCAATAGCCACACTATCAGGTATACTATGAGTAGTTTTAATAAACTCTATTGAAAAAGATCCTAATTTTATTTTATCCCCTGCTCTAACTTCATTTAAGATAACATCCGGTAAATTATGCTCTCTCAACTTATTTTCTAAAAGTCCTAATGTCAATCTAGTGCCGTACACAGGAACATTTAACTTTTCAAGAAAATAAGGCAATCCTCCAATATGATCCTCATGACCATGAGTCAATAAAATACCCCTAATTTTTTCTTTGTTCTTTAATAAATAAGTTATATCTGGTATAACCACGTCGATTCCTAGCATTTCGTCTTCAGGAAAAGTCATTCCGCAATCTATAACTACAATATCCTCTTTATACTCGATAACCGTAATATTCTTACCAATTTCTCCAAGTCCGCCTAATGGTATTATTTTTAGCTTATTCAGCTTTCTACTCATTTTATCATCTCCTTTGTAAATAATTTCTCCAATTTTTTTATTTATATTATCTCGCCCTATTGTTACATATTTCTAAAAAAATAAACCCTATATAGGGTTTATTTTTGGCATTCGGAACAATAACCAAAAAATTTCACATTGTGATCCATAACCTTAAAACCATTTTCCTTCTCAATCTCATTTTCTAAAGTTTCAAGTAAATCCAATTTCACTTCTATTACTTTACCACACTTTAAACATATCAAGTGGTGATGATGATGACTTTCAGAATCATAATTTAACTCATATCTGTTATAACCATCATCAAAATTTACCCTATAAACAATATTGAATTTTTCCAACAATTGTAATGTTCTATATACAGTAGCTATACCAATATCTTGATGTTTTAATTTTACAATATCATAAATCTCTTCAGGACTTAAATGTTTATCTTGATTTTCAACTATAACATTTAATATAGCTTGTCTTTGAGTAGTTAGTTTATACCCTTCTTCTTTTAACATCTCTTTAACTTCATTCATATCAAAGCCCATTGTTTCACCCGCTTATTATTCTATATATTAGCATACTAATATATGGTTATCGTGTCAAGTCTAGAAATTATTGTAATTTTTCTTTCCTAATCTCTTCATATGTCTCTATGACATCCTTAAATTCTTCTTCATCATCTATGGTAACCAATATCAATTCACCATTACTATCATATTCAATGCGCAACAGATAAGTCATAGGATCCTCATCGTCTACTGGTATTAAAGCTGCATATTCTGCATCATCTAATCCAAAAGTTGCAATCAATTCAAAATTTATCTTGTTTCCAAGCTCATCTATTAATGTAATTATCTGATTCAATTTATCACCTTCTATCTAAATAAGTTTGTAAAATATAAGTTGCTGCTACCATATCAATTACATCTTTTCTTTTTTTTCTACTCATATTTCCTTCAATCAATGTTCTTTCTGCTGCAACCGTAGTTAACCTTTCATCTTGAAAACAAATTTCAACATCAACTCTACTTTTTAATTTATTTACAAATTTTAATACTTTTTCTCCTTGTGGTCCTATGGTATTGTTCATATTCTTAGGTAATCCAACAACAATTTTAATAACATTATACTGTTTCACTAAATTACATATTTCCTCAATGTCCATCTTTATACTTTCTCTTTTTATAGTTTTTAAACCTTGAGCAGTAATTAGCATTGGATCACTTATTGCAACTCCTATAGTTTTATCTCCTATATCTAATCCCATAACTCTTTCCATATATCTTCACCTTTAAACTATTTTTATACAAAATTCTGGACAAGTTTTAGCACAATAACTACACATCATACAGTTCCCATTTGGTACCGCTCTTCCTTCAATAATTTCAATTCCTCCATGCCAACATGTATTCACACAATTACCACATCCAATACAATAATCTGCAACAATCAGTTTCCTATTTTTCCTCTTTAAATTCCTCGCTAAGCTTTCGGGTACTCTTCCGGTTTCCATTAAGCTTATATTACAATCAACTTCTTCTTTAGACTGCATTCCGATAGCAATTGAATGTATAAAATCAATATTTTTTACAAATTGAAAAGCTTCTTCATATCTAGTAATTAAATGCCCTCCACCTAAAGGTTTCATTCCATATATTCCTTTTCCTAAAGAGTAAGAAACCTTTAAAGCTTCAAGCATATCCTGAATAGTTCCATCTTGTATTCCTATGCCTTCTACGTTTATTATAGGATGGATAATTTCTATTTCTTCTAATTGATTAGCACCTATAACTCCTGCTACATAATGAGTAGATATACCAAAAGCTCTAATTTTACCCTTTTCCTTAGCCTCCAAAAAAAATTCAATTGCTTCCCTGTGCCCTTTAAGAGTATAGATACTTTCTTGTTCATGAAGCATAAAAATATCTATATAATCTGTATCTAATTCCACCAAGGCCTTATTTAAGCTATTTTTCGCCATTTCCTTTGTATAGGCATAGCATTTAGTAGTTATTACATAATCTTGTCTATTAATGCCCTTTAATGCTTCTTTAATATACTGATAATTATCATAATATTCAGCAGTATCTAGAAAGTTTATACCATTTTTATAAGCGTATCTTATAAGTTCAGCTCCTTCTTTTATTGATAAATTAGCTTGAACAGGTGTCATTGTTAAGGATCCAAAACACAATCTTGATACCTCAATATCAGTATTTCCTAATTTAACTCTTTCCATAGTTAATCCACTTCCTGTTTCCCATATGTTGGCTCCTATTGACTATTATGAATAGATAATAAATAGTAATCATATTAATAGCAATAGATGATAATATCAATCCAGAATCATTCACCATAAAACCTATAATACTTCCCACAATACAGCTAAGATATACTTTTTGTACCCCTTTTTCTACAATTATATCAAATATATTCCTATACAAAATCGATATAATTACATGTATAATCACATTAAACAATAATACTTTTGTCCAAAAAGATATACCTACCAACTTTATATTCATTAACAGTTTTCTAACTACTATATTTTCCACAATATAAAGTCCTTCATTGCCAATCTGTACTAAAGTCTTTCCTAAGTGAGTGGTATTAGGATTTAACTTTACATCAACAAATCCTAAAACAGCAACTACAGCAATAATTGATATGCCAATAATAATTAGACTTTTTATGTTCAGCTTTTTATCAAATATTTCTATAGTATAATATATACCTGCTGATAAAAAGGTTATTAAACCACCTATATTAGCTCCTAGATTGGGATGCCCGACTAATAAAACCAAAATAAATGTAATAGCTAAATTAATAGCTTTATTATGGAATCTATCATATAGCAAACCCAAACTTAACATTGAAACTGCTAAAAACAGCCCAACCATTTCATTACCTACACCAAAATATCTAGCACCAATAATTGGATCATGGCTTAGTACTGAAAATTTACTAAACAGCTCATCAGTTAATATATCTAGTGTAATTAGTATAAAATAAAAAAAAGTTATCAAATGTAACAATTTTTTTCTATTACATTTTACACTTATAACAATAAATAAGCTAATAAATATTACAAGACCAAATAAAAATTTAAGCATATTATTTATATTCAGTAAAGAAACCAATAAAAATACCAAAGGTAAACTGTACAAATTTATTAATAATATCTCTAGTATGCTTCCAATTCTATTGTCAATTTTTATCTTAAGGGATAAAGTTATTAATACCAACAACATTACAATAACTGAAAAAATCCCATAAGTTGTTAAAGTTTTAGACCTTACTTTAGAAGTAATATTTATTCTACTATTCATATTGACAACAAAATCATAAGCATTATCTTCATCCACCCAATCAATCACATTACCAGATTTTTTAATCATTGTTATATTTAAAAAATCAGTAATTGTGGGTCCAATATCCAAATTAGCTACTATTCCTTTTCTATTTGTAGTAGATGAAGTAATTATTCCTTTATTAACATCTTTCCCCCATAATACAATAGGTGATAATTTGCTTTCATCTATTCTATCATCAGAACT
>ENA-OWPA01001857-OWPA01001857.1-bioreactor-metagenome-genome-assembly--contig:-NODE-1857-length-12062-cov-5.469837_pt1 | contig 12062 bp, 10 predicted proteins | sample MGYA00238139_ERZ651803 | MGnify/ENA primary metagenome ERZ651803 (study PRJEB26909, sample SAMN07631231) | bioreactor metagenome | isolation source: Switchgrass digestor | place: USA: Dartmouth...
CCGGGCGGTCGGTTTTCATCAGCTTAGTAATAGAATCGGCAACCATCTTTATGTTCCGTTCATTTTTCCATGAGTTTGTATGAGCTAATATATCTAAATGATAACGACAAGGCCATTTTTCATTCTCGTTAAAAACACGCTGTTTCCCACCGTGAACTGGATGGGTGATATCTAATACCGAATCGACCTCCAGTACACGTTTAAAACAATCCAAGGATAGTTGAATCTGCGGCGATATATCTATCACATCGTCATATCCTGCACGAGCGATGCAAGCACAGCGAATCAGGTTATGCCCATGTCCGGTCACCTTGAATTCGTCGATTATTTTGCCACGTGTATCATAACACCAATCATCAAGAGGAATTGTGGCAAATGCTTCCATAGCCCGTTTGAGTACAGGTGTTTCCTTATCCACAGCTTTTTCTGCAAGGTATTTTGTACCACCTTCTTGTGTTTCAATGCCTCCGTGAAGGCTTTTTCCTATCCAGCCATTTTCCTGTTGACACGCCATTATGCGCTGTATCATTGGTTCTTTCATGATCTGTTCCTGAAATAGCGCAGCTTCATCGGGTGTAAGATTACGTAAAATCTCACTTTTCAAACGGCGCTTGATAGATGGGTTCGCATTCTTAAGAAGAAAATCAATCATCTTTTGCTTTTTACTTTTCACAAATAAAACCTCCAGGGCAAATGCTCTTTAGACATTTATTCAATATACATTTCTACTCCATTTATCCTATGTTTGAACAATTTTTTGGGGAATTATTCTGTTTAAAAGATTACTTTCTTCTTTTTTTGACAGGCTACCGATTACTTCCTTTTTTACCCGCAATACAATGGACGGGTCAGCATTATCAATTAAATAATCAACTATTTTTTGCTTTAGTTTATTCATATATTTCTCCACCTATTTTCCTTTTCTATGGTATTTGTGTCATATATATTTATAGATAACGAACTATATAGTTAAAATTATCCTGTGCAATTTTCCTCCGAAGCCCTTACAATATAGGGCAGGGGGAATGTATAATGGGTAGAAAATGTGTTGAGGTTAAATCACTTTATGGATTAACGATAGATGACTTAAATTTAATAGCCAATAGTTCTGACAGTAATTATACCAGAGACGTCGTCAAAGCTGTAATCATGAGGCATAAGGGTATCCATACGCAGGTTATTGCAGATACCTTGAGTAAATGTAACGCAACCATTGTGTCATATATCAACAACTGGAACGATAGCGGTATTGCTTGCATCGCCGACCTGCGGGGCGGCAATATTGAAAGTACTGTCACCGATGAAATGGTAGAGGATATCCGCAATATAGTTACCAGTAAGAGTCCTCATGAGTTCGGCTATGAACAAAACCGGTGGAACGCCAAGTTGTTAGTCAGGTATGTAGAAGACCACTGGGGAAAAGAATATTCCGACACCTGGATCCGTAAAATACTGGCTAATCTTGGTTTCTCGTACAAAAGGGGTGTTTATAAACCGAGCAAGGGAGACCCAAAGCTTCAGGAAAGCTTTAAAAAAAATGTCAGTTGTATTGGATATAATTGAGCCTTTAGGAGATGTCTCCCTGTGGTGTCAGGATGAAACCAGTAAAAGGCTCGAATCCAACAACTTTTATTCCTGGAGTCCTGTAGGCAAACCTACAGAAATTGAGTGTAACGGCTGTCATAAGGGCATCAATATCATTGGAGCTACGGAAGTACTGAATCATATGGGTTTTGTGTACGATGTATACTCCAAAAAAGAAGGCTCTTTGACAGCAGCTCATGTGGTCAAATATATGGAGCGTTTACTGGACTATGATAAAGCAAGAGGGATTTCTACCACCTTTGTCCAGTGGGATAATTCTCCGATTCATAAAGGCCCTTTGATACAAGAGTTTGTTGAGGCTCATAAAAGTGATTTAATAGTGTTGCATCAACCTCCTTATTCTCCACACCTGAATCCTCAAGAGGAGATGTGGCACTGGATGAAAAACTTTATTGCACAAGCCTCTGCTGTAAAGAACGAACAGGAACTATTGCATTTAGTAAATCGTTTTGAGGCATATATTAAAGCTCATCCTGATGAGGTTAGGCATCGGCTATATGCCCGGAACTACTTTCCATGATTGCCAATTTGGCAATTGTAGGCTTTAATGTTCGTTATCTATAATAAATGTGTCTAATAAATATGTCAAGCCTCTTGATGTGAGTTATCATATATGATAACATATTTATATAGCATGATATACACTAATATTGGAGGTGTATCATGAAGTGGCAAGTGGAATACTACAAAAAGAAAGATGGAAGTATACCTGTCCTTGATTATTTGCTTTCATTAGATACTAAAATGCGAGCAAAAGTCTTTAGTGAAATAGAACTGCTTGAAAAACATGGACCTAAGTTGAGAGAGCCTTACGTAAAGGCTATAAAAGGTGAACAGTACAAAGGGCTTTTTGAACTGAGAGTAAAATTTGCGTCAAATATTAGCCGAATATTCTATTTTACATACCGGCAAAATACCTTTGTACTACTCCATGGATTTACGAAAAAAACTGAAAAAACACCACAAAGGGAGCTTGACCGGGCACTGCGTTATAAAGAAGATTATGAAAGAAGGTGTGATGATGAGTAAAGCTGGAATAAAGTTTTCAGAAGTAAAAGAACTTTTAATGAAAGATGAAGAATTCAAAACAGAATACGAGAAACTAAAGCCGCGCTATGATATAATTTCTCAAATCATTGAGGCGCGAACAAGCCAAAACATTACCCAGGAAGAATTAGCACTTCGGGTTGGTACTCAGAAGTCCAATATCAGCCGCCTAGAAAGTGGAACGTATAATCCTTCTCTTGACTTTCTAATTAAGGTTGCTCGATGTCTTGGGAAAGAGATACAGGTAATTTTGAAGTAAAGATATTGAGATCGTATAAGGCACTGAGAAATCAGTGTCTTTTTTGATATGTGTAATTTTTCACATGATGGTCATTTTTATTGTAAGTTTTTTCAAATTGTAATACAATTTCATATAAGTTCAGCAAAGCAAGTCAAGTAATTATTATTTATTCCTGTTACTCTATATACAGGAGGAGAAATCATGGATAGTTGGGAAAAGATAAATGCTGTTCAGCGCATGCAGGATTATATTGATGAGCATATTACGGATCCGATATCTCTTCATATGCTTGCAAAAGCTGCAGGATACTCACCCTGGCATTCCGCGAGAATTTTCAAGGAATTGACAGGTAAGACGCCCTTTGCGTACATTCGGGAACTTCGGCTGTCAAGAGCTGCTATCAAGCTAAGGGACGACAATGTGAAAATAATTGATGTAGCGCTTGACTTCGTCTTTGATTCCCACGAAGGCTTTACAAGAGCCTTCTCCAAGCAATTTGGCATGACGCCGCAAGATTATTGCAAAAATAAGCCGCCGTTGAAGCTTTTTATGCCAAGGCGTATCTGTGATTACTACCTCATGTTGCAAAAAGGAGTGAATAAAATGACAAAGAACAACAACACAAACACCGTTTTCGTTCAAGTTATTGAGCGCCCTGCAAGAAAATTGATTTTAAAACGTGGTGTAAAAGCAACCCATTACTTTGAATACTGTGAAGAAGTAGGATGTGATGTTTGGAGCGTGCTTTGCAGCATTAAAGAGGCTATTTATGAGCCTATCGGCATGTGGCTGCCTGAAAATTTAAGAAAGCCTGGAACATCCATATATGCCCAGGGTGTAGAAGTGCCGGAGGATTACTCAGGTGAGGTTCCGGAAGGATTTGAAATAATTGACCTTCCACCATGCAAAATGATGGTTTTCCAAGGACAGCCCTATGAGGATGATAAATTCCAGGAGGCGATAGGCGACTTGTGGGAAGCTATGAAGAATTATAATCCTGAGATTTATGGATTCAGATGGGCAGATGAAGATGGACCCCGGTTCCAGCTTGCACCGATGGGATATAGGGGCTACATTGAAGCAAGGCCGGTAAGGCAGCTTAATACAAAATCTGGAACATAAATATTGACTTCCTGAGTATAATATAATATCATATTAAAAAACAAGCGAACACAAGCAAAATGGCGTTGATAAGGAGGAGTACATGCTCTCCCGAAGCAGAGAGAGAAGATGGGTGGTGAAAATCTTCGTGACGGAAGCATGGAAGTAGCCTTTGAGCTGTGAACCGAAAGGATATTGTCCCAGTAGGCTTCAACGGAAGTTTCCACCGTTAAAAGGAAAGCAATATCGGATGGTTATTAACATCATCCCGTATTGGCAGAGTGCAGATAGTCATATCTGAATTTAGGTGGTACCACGGACGCATATGGTTCGCCCTAAGCAATTACAAAAAAGCTTAAGGCGAACCTTTTGTTTTGTGTTCGTAAAATTCAAGGAGGTATTACCATGCAGAAAAAATATGACTTCAGGCTAGTAGAAAAAGAGATGCAGAATTTTTGGAAAGAAAACTCCATTTATAGCTTTGACCCGGATAGTCAAAGCGAAATCTACTCAATTGATACGCCGCCGCCGACTGTTAGCGGCAGCCTGCACATCGGGCACATCTTTTCCTATACGCAGGCGGAAATGATCGCTCGTTTCAAGCGCATGCAGGGTTATAATGTTTTTTATCCCTTTGGCTTTGACGACAACGGTTTGCCAACCGAAAGACTTGTGGAAAAGGAAGAGGGTATTATTGCCAAGGACTTTCAAAGGAATGAGTTTATTAAAAAATGCATCGCAACTACTGCGAAATATGAAAAGGAATTTAAAGATTTATGGCAGTCTCTGGGCTTCTCGGTTGACTGGTCGCTTCAATATGAAACCATCAACCCAATGGTTCAACGAATATCGCAAAAATCCTTCATCAAGCTTTTACAGGATGGGAAGGCATATATGATGGAGTCGCCGGTTTTGTGGTGCACCGAATGCCAGACTTCAATAGCTCAGGCTGACTTAGAATCCATTGAAAAGGAAACAACTTTTAATTATGTTAAGTTTAAGACCAGCGGAGAAGATTTAGTGGTTGCCACAACGAGGCCTGAGCTGCTTTATGGCTGCGTTTGCCTTTTTGTAAATCCGGAGGATGATAGATTTGGGCAATATATCGGCAAAAGCGCCACTGTTCCTTTATACAACTATGAAATCCCCATATTGGCAGACAGCAAAGTTGATATCAGTAAAGGAACAGGTGTGGTTATGTGTGCAACCTTTGGTGACAGCACCGATGCAGAATGGTATAAGTCACATAAGCTGCCGTACAGAAAAGTCATTCTGCCTGACGGCACAATAGATAAAAGTGTTCCTCTGATCGGAGGATTGGAGGTCAAGCGAGCCAGAAAAGAGATCATCAGACTGCTTGAGGAAAATGGACTTTTAGCAGAGACAAAAAGCATAACGCATACTGTTTCCGTACATGAGCGTTGCGGTAAGGAAATAGAGATTATACCCTCAAAACAATGGTATATTGATATTCTTACCAATAAAGAGCTGTTTTTAAAAGCAGCCGATGAAATCAATTGGTATCCGAAAAGCATGAAAAGCAGGTATATATCATGGGTAGAAAATCTCAAATGGGATTGGTGCATATCCCGTCAGCGTTATTTTGGTGTTCCTTTTCCGATATGGTACTGCAAGAGCTGTGGAAAGGTAATAATCGCAAGGGAGGATATGTTGCCTGTAAATCCCCTTGAGACAAAACCAGATGGGCCTTGTTCCTGTGGGTGTGATGAGTTTTTGCCTGAAAGCTCGGTATTGGATACATGGGCTACATCGTCCATCACTCCGCAAATAAATGCGAAGTGGGGAGAAGAAAAGGATATTTCAGACAGGCTTTTGCCGATGAGTTTGAGAACACAAGCTCATGAGATCATACGCACATGGGCATTTTATACTATTGTTAAAAGCCTGTATCATACAGGCCAAATTCCCTGGAAGGATATAATGGTTTGCGGTTTTGTTCTCGCTAAAAAGGGAGAAAAGATCAGCAAATCAAAAGGTAATTCCGAGTTATCGCCCAAGGAGCTTATAGAAAATCATTCTGCCGATGTTATAAGGTATTGGGCTGCCAATTCCAAGCTCGGGACGGATACATTTTTCTCTGTTGATGACTTGAGGATAGCCAAAAGGTTTATAACAAAGCTATGGAATGCGTCCAGGTTCGCGCTGTCTCATTTGCAGGATATCGACATCAATGCAGATATCGAGCTGATGCCCGTGGACCGATGGATAATCGAGCGCTGCAAACAGACCATCGTTGAAGCCCGAAGCTTGCTAGAGCAATACGAAATCGGATCAGCGCGCCATAAAATTGACGAATTTTTCTGGAAGGATTTATGCGACTATTATCTTGAAATTGTTAAGGAACGCCTGTATCAGCCTGAGAAACGCGGGGTCAGGGAGCGGCAATCAGCCCAACATGCCTTGTATTATTGCATGCTTAATGTGTTGAAGCTGTATGCTATTTACGTACCGCACATCACCGAATACATTTACCAGAGCTTTTTCAGGCAATATGAGAAAAGCATTTCCTTGCACAGGCTGTGTTGGGAAACTGAAGAGATTGCTGACCATGAAATACACCTTTTCGGAGAAAGGCTAAAGGCCATTATTTCGGAAACAAGAAAATACAAGACCGAGAACGCTTTGCCAATGAATGCGGAAATGGAAAAGATTGTTATTGCCACCGATGAAAAATTGATGGAATTATTTCAGCAAACAATAGATGATATAAAAGCTTGCTGCCATGCAAAGATAGTAGAAATTAGCTCATAGTGGCTGAGCTACAATCAGTCAACCAATATATGGTCGCTCCATGTAATCAAAACTTTCTGATGCGTAAAGATGAGTTGGTGAGCATTGCTTTCATGCAACTAATAATGCTGCTTCTGTTTACCAATAGGAAGGCTGCTGTAGGTACCCCATCGGGATTAAAGGAACTATGGTTGAGCCTGAGAATACCTTTATCATACATGTGAGATAAAGGTATTCTCGTAAAAGACCACTGGAAAAGTGCACAGCAGTCAACTCCTTTTTCAACTGTCCACTGAGGAAACAGCATGGTTCTTTTGGAAATTGATTACTTGAACCTTCTACTCATCACTCCTTGAAAGCAACCTTTTGTATGTTGAATCAATAAAGGCCGCGCCAAGGGGGGCAGTAATTAGAATGGACAACACTGCTACAGTTAAAACAATATCGCCGCAGGCAAGTCCCATAGACAGTGGCAGACCTCCGATTGCTGCCTGTACTGTGGCCTTTGGCACATAAGCAAAGGCGGAGAAAATCCGCTCTTTCTTATTAAGCTTGGTTTTAGTGAAGCATACAAAAACGCCAAGCATGCGAAAAACTAAGACACATAATATGAGGATAATCGCCATGGGTCCTGCTTTTATGGCATAGTTTATATTTACAGTAGCTCCTACAAGGACAAACAATAAAACTTCTGCACCAACCCACAGCTTAGAAAACTTGCTGGATAAACGTTTTGAAAGCTCATATTTTCTTTGCTGCAGAGTAGCCCCCAGCGCCATTACTGCGAGAAGCCCAGAGAATCCAATTATTCCAGTAAAACTGTGCTCCAAAGTAACGAGGAGAAAGGAGATTGATAGTACGATGATTACCTTGCTGCTATCTCTAACATGTGCCTTTGAAAAGAAGGCGGACAGCAAAAGACCTATTGCAATGCCTCCCATGAGTCCAAAAGCAATGGAGGTGGGTATGGTCATAAAGCTCAAAGGTGTGATGGTACCACCTTGGGCTAATCCAGTAAATGCAGTAAATAGAATAATTACAAATACATCATCAACGGAAGCTCCTGCCATGATTATTTGGGGAATGCTCTTTTCTCTGCCATATCCGCCTTCTATAAGCTTGATCATTCTTGGAACGATAACCGCAGGGGAAACCGCTGCTACAACTGTTCCCATGATGGCGGCATCTAAAAGCGATATGCCAAGAAGCATCGGAGCGAATATCAGCATCCCTATAATTTCAAAGCATGCAGGCACAAAGCACATTAATATGGCCGGACGTCCGACTTTCTTCAAGTCTTTGATATCCAAATTCAGTCCTGCCCGTGTAAGGATGATTATTAAAGCAATCTGCCTCAGCTCGGTAGATATGTTTAGGATGGCAGGATCTAATATATTAAGTGCGTATGGACCAAGAACAATGCCTGTGACAAGCATTCCAAGCAAACTCGGCATCTTTAGTTTCTCAAGTACTTTTCCCAGCGCCATTCCACAAAGGAATATAAATGCAAGTGATAAAAGCATAGTTTTCTCTCCAATCTTTTGCAAAAATAAAAAACTGATGAGCCTGCGATTGTAAAATCACAGAAGTCATCAGCTTATAAGCGGTTTAGGGATTTACCCATGGGAGAACTTCATTCCCTGTAAAACATAAAAACATTGTAACATATTTTCGTAGTTTTGCAATAAGGTTGAGATAATATATACAGAAAATTGCTCTTTAAATTCAATCCTAAAATCACTAATGATGGAACCAATTGTAAGATTCATCGTCTGATGATATAAAGGAGTTGATTTTGGTATGAAAAAGTTTAAACATACCCTATTGTGTGCTGTCCTAATAATCTCTGTAGTATCGTTTATGACAGGGTGTGAAGACAATCATAAGGATGATGAGCCAAAAGCCGAAAAACCGGTAATCTATCTATATCCGGAAAAAACGATGGATGTGACAGTTAAGCTAAATTACAATGGAGAAGTTACCTGCACCTATCCCACATATTATGAAGGCTGGAATGTAACCGCTCATCCGGATGGAACGTTAATCAATAAAAGAGACGGAAAAGAGTATTCTTATCTGTTTTGGGAAGGCAAAAGCAATATTGAATATGATATGAGCAAGGGTTTTATTGTGAAAGGCGAGGATACGGCTGATTTTTTAAGGGACAAACTGGAGTATATCGGTTTGACGCCAAAAGAATATAATGAGTTTATCGTCTACTGGCTTCCCAAAATGCAAAACAATCCATACAATCTTATCACTTTTCAAAATGAAGTCTATACGGACAATGCAAAACTGGAAATAATACCTGAGCCTGATAGAATTTTGAGAGTTTTTATGGCATATAAACGCCTTGACAAGGCTGTTTCCATCGAGGAGCAAAATCTTGTGCCTTTTAAGCGGGAAGGCTTTACCGTTATAGAATGGGGAGGCACGGTTGTAAAATAACATTGATTTTTACTCCAGCTATTGACATTTTGGTCTATTAAGTATAGACTTAACATATGAGGTCTATAAATAATAGACCAAGGAGGTTATAGCATGAAGGATTATAAACTTGCAAAAAGTGAAGCAAGATTTGCCGATCTGATTTGGCAGCATGAGCCCATTGGCTCCGGTGAGCTGGTGAAGCTGTGTGAAAGGGAAATGGGCTGGAAGAAATCTACCACATATACAGTCTTAAAAAAGCTGTGCGAGAAAGGTATCTTTAAAAATGAAAATGCAGTTGTATCATCTATGATAAAAAAAGATGAGTTTTACGCAAAGCAAAGCAGGCGATTTGTTGAAGATATCTTCGGAGGTTCATTGCCTAAATTCCTGACAGCTTTTATCGGGGAAAAAAAGCTCAGTGAGCGCCAGGCTGAAGAGCTTAAAAAGCTTATTGACGAGTATAAGGAGGGATAACCTTGGAGGAATTGTTCCTTTCCGTTTTGAATATGAGCCTTACGGCGAGCTATGTAATCCTTTTTGTGATACTCGTCAGGATGCTGCTCAAAAAAGCGCCAAAAGTGATTTCCTATGCCTTATGGGCTGTGGTGGCCTTTCGCCTGATTGTTCCATTTTCATTTGAAAGTATGTTCAGCCTTTTGCCACGCAGCATGAACACTGCTCCAATTACCCCAGACATCATCTATCAGCAAAGCCCTCGTATTAATAGCGGAATAGAGGTAGTCGATTCATTTGTAAATAAATCCCTTCCTGCACCGACTATCGAAGCAAGCGCCAACCCATTACAGATTTACATAGGAATTGGAGCATACATTTGGATTTTGGGAATAGTGGCATTAATCTTTTACAGTGTGATATCAACTTTACATTTAAAAAGACGGCTCAAAGGCTCACGGCTGATAGAGCACAACATATACGAAGCCAATAATTTGAAAACACCCTTTGTGCTTGGATTAATAAAGCCCAGGATATATTTGCCGGTGGGACTTAACATTCAGGAAAGAAGATATATTTTACTGCATGAACAGACCCATATCCATCGAAAAGACCACATAATAAAAATACTGGCCTTCTTAATATTGTCCTTGCATTGGTTTAATCCTCTTGTGTGGATCGCGTTTATGTTAATGAACTCAGATATGGAGATGTCCTGTGATGAAAAAGTATTGAAAGAAATCCAAGAAGATATTAAAAAACCCTATGCCTATTCGTTATTATCCCTTGCTACCGGAAAGCATGCTATAAACGGAAGCCCTCTTGCTTTTGGTGAGGGAATTATGAAGGGCAGGATTAAAAATGTATTGAATTACAGGAAACCTGGGTTTTGGGCAATTGCTTTATCAATTATCCTTGTTGCGGCCGTTGGAATTGGATTAATGGCAAACCCAAGGACAGTAACTGGTGATAAGTCAATTATAAGCAACGCGAGGGATGCTTTAAAAATCACTGTGGAGACACAGCCAGGCGACGAAAGCAGTCTTAAAATGATTGAAGATAAAGAACATATAATGGATGTCATAAACTATATTAATGGCCTGAATTTAAAAAAGACGGACAAAGATCCCAGTCAATACGAAGGTATGTCTTATATAATAACAATTTACTATAGCAATGGCACAAGCACAGAGTATATTCATTTTGTCAACAGGTTCTTCAAAGAATCCGGCAGTGATTGGTATGAGATGCCTTACAAACAAGCTGTAAAATTCGCAGGTATTTATAAAAGCTTATCCGTTGGCGTTAAGGACTCTGAGCAAGACAGGGATGCCGGCTATGAAGATGAAATCACCAGATTGGCATGGGAATATATAAATAAAGATATTGCTAACTATGAATTAAGACAGGGAGTAAAAATTATTGACAGCAAAATTACCCGGTTGGAGTTAATCGAAAGCTTTGACAATTTGGCAGAGGCGCCTGTTGAAGTTTATGCGCTGGAATACCGGCTGCTTCCTGAAGATTTGAGTAAAGTTGTTTTAGCCGGCGGAATGGAGGTGGATGAGGAAGGTTGGCTTAAAGAAACCAGCAGCATGGGCAAACCGCTCATGGTTGTATTGCGAAATGGCGATTCAGTAACTCTTATCGGAACGCTTTGGACGGCTGAGGTTAGAACTGAAACAGAAATGAAATCCCGAATTAGGTCTTTGCTTGGTCTTACCACCATTGAATCTGCCACCTTAGTGCCTACTGCACCTGAATTATCTCCCGAGCAAACCTTGGGAGTTGATATGGCTGAGCTCGATTATGCTTCTGATGATATATTAATCTTTCATGATTATTTCGGGCTGTTTGTATATGATCTAAACTCATCTGGTATTATACGCAGCTTGGACTTGGAACCTTTAAACTGTCATCAGACGCAAGGAGACAATTATTGTGAGGTTTCGGTTAGCATGGACGGCAATACGGTGCATTTGCATCCCATGAGCAGCAAAAACATGTTTGTGTATACCATTTCAGATAACACATTGCAGGAAACAATCTATAAGCCAATGGACAACCGATTTGGCAATCAGTTTGTTCCCATAGAAGAGGTGATAAATTCAACAATGCTTGGCAATTACAGTCACCACGCAGTACTCTTTGACACAGGCGAGTACGGATACCTTCATACGGAAGATTGGACGATCAGCACCTTGTCATATGTGCGTGGAGATAAGGTATTCAGGCTGTTTGATTTGAAAAGGTAATTGCTATGAGTTGATAATAATGCAATCCGAATTGTGAACGTAAACATTGTTAAGAAAGGCTATTAAAATTGTAAAGGTAAGCATCTGTTCGTAGGTAACGTTCGAAACAGCAGCTTTATCGCTATACAGGGTTTTCCATAGCAATAAGTTCAGAGAAATAAATATAATCTGTTTTAATA
>ENA-OWPA01001858-OWPA01001858.1-bioreactor-metagenome-genome-assembly--contig:-NODE-1858-length-12062-cov-3.029453_pt1 | contig 12062 bp, 9 predicted proteins | sample MGYA00238139_ERZ651803 | MGnify/ENA primary metagenome ERZ651803 (study PRJEB26909, sample SAMN07631231) | bioreactor metagenome | isolation source: Switchgrass digestor | place: USA: Dartmouth...
CAGGCGGGCTATGTGAGAACAATGATAAATTTGCCATTGATCGGGCTTTGCCCAAGATAGATATAGGCGATATTATAGTAATTCATGATACCGGTGCTCACGGTCATGCCATGGGATTTAATTATAACGGCAAACTGCGGCATGCAGAATTGCTTCTCCGCCCGGATGGCAGCGTCAAGCTTATTCGCCGGGCTGAAACTCTCGAGGACTATTTTGCCACTTTGGACTTCAGCGAGCTGTAAGGTTAAGACAGGTGTAAACTTAATTCTACCGGTAAAACCTATGTGCATGAAAAAACCTATTTCTAGGTCTCAATCTAGAAATAGGTTTTTAAAATAATAAGAATAAACTGACCCCCAAAGGTTAGAATTTAGATCTAACTATTGGGGGTCAATTTTATTTTATTAAACTACACCTTGAGCCTTCATAGCCTCAGCAACTTTCAAGAAGCCTGCGATATTGGCTCCGGCCACCAAGTTGCCTTCCATGCCGTATTCACGGGCAGCTTTGCTGGCATTGTGATAAATATTCACCATGATTTGCTTAAGCTTGGCATCTACTTCTTCAAAAGTCCAAGAATATCTCATGCTGTTTTGGGACATTTCTAAAGCAGATACGGCAACTCCCCCTGCGTTGGCAGCTTTGCCCGGAGCATAGATTATTCTATTTTCCAGGAATAAATCCACGGCTTCCGGTGTGGAAGGCATATTGGCGCCTTCTCCTACGGCAAAACAGCCGTTGGCCAGGAGAGTTTTGGCTGCTTCCCCATCCAACTCATTTTGGGTAGCGCAGGGTAAAGCAATATCACAAGGAATGCTCCAGATACCTGTGCAGCCTTCATAATATTCTGCCGAGGGATGGTAATTCAGATACTCTTTGATTCTTTTGCGTTCAATCTCTTTAATCTGGCGCACGGTATCGAGTTTGATGCCGTCTTTATCATAAATATAACCGTTGGAATCGCTTAAAGCCACGACTTTAGCCCCTAATTGCTGGGCTTTTTGGGTAGCATAAATGGCAACATTGCCGGAACCGGAAATAACCACCGTAGAACCTTCAAAGGACTTGTCGCGAGCTTTAAGAGCTTCTTCCATAAAATATACTAAACCATAGCCGGTTGCTTCCGTACGACCTAAACTTCCGCCGTAGGTTAAGCCTTTGCCGGTGAGGACTCCTTCGTACTTGTTAACGATGCGCTTGTATTGACCGAACATGTAGCCAATTTCCCGGCCACCTACACCGATATCTCCGGCAGGTACGTCAGTATCCGCACCTAAATGACGATAAAGCTCAGTCATAAAGCTTTGGCAGAAGCGCATGATTTCTCCTTCGGATTTTCCTTTAGGATCAAAATCGCTACCGCCTTTTCCGCCGCCGATAGGTAAGCCGGTGAGAGAGTTTTTAAAGATTTGCTCGAAACCTAAGAATTTGATGATGCCCAAGTATACTGAAGGATGGAAGCGGATACCACCTTTATATGGTCCGATGGCGCTATTAAACTCAACCCTAAAACCGCGATTGACCCGGACAACTCCCTGGTCATCCACCCATGGGACTCTGAAAATGATTTGCCGCTCAGGCTCCACAATCCTTTCGAGAATTCCTGCAGCTCTTAAATCGGGCCGTTTTTTCAATACTGGTTCGAGAGATTCAAGTACCTCTCTTAGCGCCTGGTGAAATTCTGCTTCACCGGGATTGCGCTTAATGGCTTGTTCGAGAACTTCCTGAACATAAGACATATTAAATTTTCCCCCTAAACGCCTTTGTTTAGTTTCTTCTCCTCATTATGGGCAGAAGCAATGTAGAACTATTCTCTATAAATGAAAAAATACCTTTTGTCTGAGCTTGTGTGTATTGTATTCTTGAGAGAGGATAATTCGAGGAAAGTGTAGAATAAATAAGTTTATAAAATATAGAAGCCTTATACTTGGAATCTGGAGGAAGTTAATAGACATAAAAGATTCAAAGCCAGAAATATGAAGGGAGATTGTCCAGGAATGGAAAACACCTTAGTTAAATCTATCTATCGCAATCCGCAAACCTATTTAAATCAAGAAATTCAAATTTCGGGTTGGGTTCGTACCCTTAGGGTATCCAAAGCCTTTGGTTTTATTGAAATCAATGACGGTTCCTTTTTCAAAAACCTGCAGGTGGTTTTTGAGGAGTCTTTAAGCAATTTCGAAGAGATTTCCAAAATAGGCACAGGCAGTTCATTAATTGTTAAAGGTCTTTTGGTAGAATCCCCCGGGGCCAAACAGCCTTTTGAATTAAAAGCCCAATCCATCGTCATTGAGGGAGCTTGCACTCCCGATTATCCCCTCCAGAAAAAGAGGCATTCTTTTGAATATCTGCGGACCATTGCCCATCTAAGACCACGGACCAATACTTTTTCCGCAGTATTCCGGGTTCGCTCCATCGTTGCTTATGCTATCCATAAGTTTTTCCAAGAAAGAGGCTTTGTTTATGTCCATACCCCCATCATCACAGGAAGTGACGCGGAAGGTGCAGGGGAAATGTTCCGGGTCACGACTTTGGATTTTGACGACTTACCTCGCACAGAGGACGGAAAGGTGGATTTCAGCAAAGACTTTTTCGGCAAAGAAACCAATCTTACTGTGAGCGGTCAACTCAATGTGGAGACTTATTGCATGGCTTTCCGCAATGTCTATACTTTCGGCCCCACTTTCCGGGCTGAGAATTCCAATACAGCCCGTCATGCGGCGGAGTTCTGGATGATCGAGCCGGAAATTGCTTTTGCTGATTTAAAAGATGATATGGAGCTGGCAGAGGAAATGATGAAATACTTGATTTCCTACGTCTTAGAACATGCTCCTGAAGAAATGGCTTTCTTTAACGAGTTTGTGGATAAAAATCTCTTCAGCCGTTTGGAAAACATCCTTAACTCTGATTTTGGCCGGATCACTTACACCGAAGCCATCGAACTTTTGGAAAAGGAAAAAGACCGCTTTGAATATCCTGTTGCATGGGGCGCTGATCTGCAAACAGAGCATGAGCGCTATTTGACCGAGCAGGTTTTCCAAAAGCCTGTCTTTGTCACTGACTATCCCAAAGATATTAAAGCTTTCTATATGCGTTTAAATGATGACCAAAAGACAGTAGCGGCCATGGATCTTCTTGTTCCCGGTGTAGGAGAGATTATCGGCGGAAGTCAGCGGGAAGAGCGTTATGACTACCTTGAGCGCAGAATGGACGAACTGGGACTGCGCAAAGAGGACTATAGCTGGTATTTAGATCTTCGTAAATACGGCGGTACACGCCATGCCGGTTTTGGCCTGGGCTTTGAGCGCTTAATCATGTATTTAACCGGAATCTCCAATATCCGCGATGTAGTGGCCTTCCCCAGAACGGCAAAGAACGCAGAATTTTAGTCTGTTATAGCGGGTAAAGATTTTCATATGGTTTTGAATAATTGCTTGCATTTAGGTTGTTTCCAGGTTAGCCAATGATTTTCATGGTTTAGAAAAGGTTTAGAATTAGTAATAAATTTATTAAAGGAGGTCGTCTTATGCCCAACAAAGAAATGCTTCTTATACCTGGTCCAACACCTGTAGTGGATGAGATATATGAAGCTCTGGCCCAAGAAACTTATTCCCATACTGATCCCCGCCTGGCCAAAAAGTTCAAAAACAGCTTGCAAATGGTTAAGGAGCTCTTTAGCACTGACGGCGAAGTCTTTTTGGTAGCCGGTACAGGTACCCTGGCAATGGAAATGGCCCTGGTCAATACCGTAGCTCCTGGTGAAAAGCTTCTGGTAGTCAGCCACGGCTATTTTGGTGACCGCTTCATTGCCATAGCTCAGGCCCATGATATCCAAGTGGAAGTTATCCAAGCGGAATGGGGTAAACATGTGGAAGCTTCAGCCATAGAAGAAAAACTTGCTTCAGGCGGTTATAAGGCTGTGACAGTTACCCATGTAGATACTTCCACAGGGGTTATGGCTAATTTAGACGAGTTAGTGCCTGCCGTCAAGAAATACGGCGCCCTGTTTATTCTGGATGGAGTTTGTGCTTCAGCAGCCGTGGAAGAGAACATGCAAAAAGAGTATGGTCATCCGGACTATAAAATTGACGTGGTTCTTACCGGTTCTCAAAAAGCAATCGGAGTTCCCCCGGGATTAGCCATTGTGGCTTTTGGCCCAAAAGCTCTTCAAGCTCGGGAAGCCATGACTAAGGTGCCTGCTTACTATATGGATATCCACCGTTGGCTTCCTATCATGCATGAACCGAGCAAATATTTTGCTACTCATCCTGTAAATATGATCTATGCCTTTGAAAAAGGGATGGAGTTGGTAATAGCTGAAGGACTGGAAGCTCGCTATCGCCGCCATACTGCTTTAGGCAAAGCAGTTCGTGCCGGCTTAAGTGTCTACGGAATGAAAGCCTTGGCTCCGGAAGAGATCGCAGCGCCTACTTTAAGCTGTATCCTTTATCCGGAAGGAGTTAATGATGCGGAGTTCCGCTCCAAATTGGCAGCTCAAGGCATGATTGTGGCCGGAGCCTTGGCGGATCTGGCCGGGAAGGCTTTCCGCATAGGCCATATGGGCAATGTAACCGAGGGTATGTTTGTTAAAGCCATGGAATTAATCGGCGAAGCTTTGGCAGAGATGGGCTTTGAAGCGGATAAAGCCAAGGCTGTAGAGACCTTTAAGGCTGTTTACCGGGAAGGGCTGAACAAGTAATCTTCTTTCCGGAATCACTCACTTTGCTTTGAATTCTTTTTAAATTTAAATCTTCTTAAGGGGTCCCTCTCTATTGGCAACAGTAGAGAGGGATCTTTTTGCATATTAATCCTTCACCTCAGCCACACTAAAAAGGCTGAACGTCACTGCCTCAGGAGAAGCAACGCTTTGGCAAGGCAGTAAGCAAACAAAATGAGTCAATAGATGGTGAGAGGTGAGTGTGATGCTGGCAAATAAGAGAGTGTGGCTTGGTGTAATCGCTTTAATTCTTGTCTTAATCCTGACCGGCACAGTTTTAGGGGCTTTAGGGGATCGGACCTTAAGCCAAGGCTCCCGGGGGCCTGAAGTCACAGAACTGCAGAAGAAGTTGGTTTCCTTAGGTTATGTTGTGGGCAACGTAGACGGTATTTACGGCCCCAAAACCAAAGCTGCCGTAACCCGTTTCCAGAAGGAACGGGGATTAAAGGTGGATGGTATTGCCGGACCCCAAACCATAAAAGAACTTAAATTGCTGACCGGGGAGAGCACTAATGCCGCAGGCAAAACTGTGGGTCCGAAAAACGTGGATATTAATCTTCTGGCTCGTTGTGTCAGCGCTGAGGCCAGAGGGGAGCCTTACATCGGCCAGGTAGCCGTGGCTGCCGTAATTCTTAATCGCCTGAAAGATCCGGCCTTCCCCAATACCATTGCGGATATTATCTACCAACCCTTGGCCTTTTCCAGTGTGGCTGACGGTCAAATCAATATGGCTCCAACTTCCTCAGCTCTTAAAGCCGCACAGGAAGCTGTGTCAGGGGTGGATCCTACCGGAGGGGCGCTTTACTTTTTTAATCCGGCCAAAACCAAGAACAAATTTATTTGGTCCAGGCCTCAAATTATGCAAATAGGCAATCACATCTTCACCCGTTAGGAGGGAGTTTTATGCGTAACCTTGGGATAGGTCTTTTAGGTTTGGCTCTGATCCTTTCCTTAGCGTGGGGATTTACGGAATATCGTCAGGCGGCCGGACTGGAAGTCGTGGCGGAAAACCAATATCAGCGCTCTTTTCGGGATTTCGCCAGCCATTTAGACCAATTGGAAACGGATTTGGCTAAAGGAAGAGTAGCAGCAACCCCCGGCCAAAAGGTTTTATACTTAAGCCAAGCCGGAAGTATCAGTGAGGCGGCAGTCAAGGATTTAGCCCAACTGCCTGCTGAAGAAAACGGTCTGAGCTATATCGGCGAGTTTTTAAATCGCGCCGGTGATTTTACCCGGACACTGGCTTATCAGATTTCTATGGGCCATACCCCTACAGTTGAAGATGAAAAAACATTAGCTGAGGTTCATGAGCGACTTCTGACCGTTAATCAAACCGTACAGGATTTGCTCTATCGAGTGGATACAGAAGGTTTAGCCTGGGTGGATAAAAAGCCCTTTTTAAACCGCCTGATTGGTTTCTGGCAAGCCGGAACAGCCGAAGCAGCGGCTGAAGGTGCCGATGGCCCTGCCAGTTCCGTGCGTTCCGGTCTTGATCAACTTAATGCCAGCCTGCAAAAGCTTCCTCCCTTCTCTTATGTGGGAGAATATGAGTCCCGTTCGGTGAAAGAGCCTTTAGGGCTGCCAAAACAAGAGGTAGATAAAGATACGGCTTTGAAAGCAGCGAAGGAATTCTTAAGCAAAATCGGTTATCCTGAGAACAATCTCCAGTTTTCGGGTATTAGCCAAGGACCTCTGGGGGTATATATTTTTACCCAGGATAATCTTTTCCTGACGGTCAGCAAGCGGGGAGGAAAAGTGCTTATCTACCGGGACCAGCGGGATTTAAACGAGCGTACGATGGATGCCCGGCAAGGTAAGGAAAAGGTGGCTCAAACCCTTAAAGAGCTGGATTGGAATATGGTCTTAACATCCACGGAGGATTTTGGCGGTTATCTTCAACTGGAGTATGTGACCGAGGAAAACGGGGTGCGCTATTATCCTGATAAGCTCCGCATTACTGTGGCCTTAGATAAGGGTCAAATCATCGCTTATGATGCCACACCCTATTATGCTTATCACCAAAAGCGCAGTTTCGTTCCCAAGCTGACCCTTGAACAGGCCAAGGCTAAACTGCGTCAAGGCTTCCAAATCAAGGAGAACCGTCTGGCAGTCATTCCTGTAATCGGCAACAAGGAAGTACTGGCCTATGAGTTTCGAGGGATATATCAGGATGAGGAATACTTGGTTTATATCAATGCCCAGACCGGAGTTGAGGAAAAGATTCAGCGCATCATTAAGACTCCCCGGGGTGAATACCTCCAATAAAGTATCTCCCATAAGCTTTTAATTCTTCAGAAAAAGCCGAAAATCGGATAAACTATGAGCAAGGCGGTAATCTTTCCCCTTGCTCTTGTTTTTTTGCACACAGGTTAAAAAGTTTGCGCTATAATAATAAGAATAGAAAAGAGAAAGGGAGACTCCTGTGGCTAAAGAAGTATTGCTGGAAGTAACCAGTACCCAGAGCTATGCCGAAGGCTCAACAGACAGCATAGAATATAGGGTTCTCGGGACCTTACATAAACGGGGAGATATTCTTTATCTTGTTTATCCTGAACCGGAAACTACGGGGATAGTGGGAGTGACCACAAGTCTCAAAATTGAGCCCCATAAAGTGACCTTAAATCGAATGGGAACTTTAGAGCATAAACAAGTATTTGAGCGGGGGATGTTTCACAGTTCCACCTATGTTACTCCTCAAGCCTGTTTCTCTTTTCAAGTCTATACTGAGGATATGGAGATTAACTTGACAGAGCAGGAAGGAAAGCTTACTCTAAAGTATAGTCTTTTTTCTGATAAGCATTTAATAAGCAAAAATATTTTGCGGATTAATATAAAGGAGGATGCTCCTCAATGAGTTTGTACATTGATATTAAAGAAAGAATTTATGCCAATTTGGCTAAAGCAGCAGAAGAAGCGAAAAAAGCGGGAGAATTAAACTTTGAAAGCTTGCCCAACTTTGTTCTGGAAGAACCCCGGGAAAAGCAGCACGGGGATTGGGCGACGAATTTGGCTATGGTTTTGACCAAGCAGGCCCGCAAAGCTCCCCGGGATATTGCCAATATCCTAATTCAGCATTTGGATCGGACAGGCACTTGGATCACAGCCTGTGAAATAGCCGGCCCCGGTTTTATTAATTTCCGCTTGGATCCTGATTGGTTGACCGGGGTTATTCCTGAAGTCCTGCGCCAGGAAAAGGACTATGGCAAAGTAAATTTAGGCCAAGGGAAAAAGGTTCAGGTGGAATTTGTCAGTGCCAATCCTACCGGGCTTCTGCACATGGGCAATGCCCGGGGAGCGGCTTTGGGAGACAGTTTAGCTTCCTTATTAGCTATGGCCGGTTATGAGGTTACCCGGGAGTTTTATATTAATGATGCCGGCAATCAAATCCAAAATTTCGCCCTTTCTTTAGAAGCGCGTTATCTCCAGCTCTTAGGTCAGGATGTGCCTTTCCCTGAAGGCGGTTATCATGGGGAAGACCTTATTGATACGGTCAGAGGGCTGATTGAAAAAGTCGGGGATAAGTATCTTAATGTGGAACCGGATCTCCGCCGGGAATTCCTGGTCCGGTATGCATTGGAAGAGAAACTGACCAGCATTCGGGAGACTTTGGAGGATATGGGTGTTCACTATGATGTCTGGTTCAGTGAGCAATCTCTGCATGACTCCGGTTTTGTCAAAGACACCATGGAAAAATTAGAGGAAAAGGGCTATATCTATGAAAAAGAGGGGGCTCTCTGGCTGAAATCCACCCTCTTTGGGGATGAAAAGGATGAAGTGGTAATCCGCAGCAACGGAACCCCCACCTATTTTGCTGCCGATATTGCTTATCATCGCAATAAATTTGACCGTGGATTTGAGCGGGTTATCAATATTTGGGGCGCCGACCACCATGGCCATGTGGCTCGGATGAAGGGAGCTATGGCTGCTCTGGGTTATGATCCGGAGAATTTACAGATTATCCTCATGCAATTAGTGCGTCTGATTCAGGACGGGGAAGTAGTGCGCATGTCCAAGCGTTCCGGACGCTATATCACTTTAAGAGAATTGATGGATGAAGTAGGCAAAGATGCCGCTCGATTCTTCTTTGTCATGCGGGACCCTGATTCCACCGTGGAATTTGATTTAGACTTGGCCAAAGCGGAGTCCTCGGAAAATCCTGTATATTATGTCCAATATGCTCATGCTCGTCTCTGCAGTATTTTGCGTCTGGCTGCGGAATTGGGGTATGCCACAACCGGTATGCCCAAGGAGGAAGAGCTTAAGCGTTTAGACAGCAAAGAAGAGCGGGAGCTTATTAAAAAGATTGCCGAACTGCCCAATGAAATTGAAGTGGCGGCTCGTCTAATGGAGCCCCATCGTTTGGCGCGCTATGTCCTGGATCTGGCCAGCCTCTTCCATTCTTTCTACAACAGCCATAGAGTCTTAGTGGATGATGAAGGCTTGAGAGAGGCTCGTTTAGGTCTTGTACGGGCTACCAAGCAAGTTTTGGCTAACGTCTTGGGAATACTTGGGGTAACAGCGCCGGAGAGAATGTAGAGAAAAAGACATTTGGCCCAAAAATCTAGGCAGGAAATAATTCGAGGTGGGTCGAATATACTGTCTAAATATTCGGAGTTAAAATAGAAGGGCGGTGCAACATTGACCCATTCTTATTCCCAAAAAGTAAAAATCACAGCTGAAGATATAGCTTATGAGATTCTTTCCTCTCGGGGAAGAGGTATGCACTATCAAGATTTAATTCGGGAGGTTTTGCAAAGACAAGGACAGCCTCAGGATCCCGCAGCTATTTCCAGTGTTTTGACTCAGATTAATCTTGATGCGCGTTTTGCCTATCTCGGTAATGGTGAATGGGGACTGAAAGCTTGGGTTCCCAATAAGAATACCCGGAGAATCCCAACCATTACCTTGCTCAATAAAGGCATAGCCTATGATGATGAAGACAGTTCTGAGCTGGAACTGGATTTAGAGGATAAAGAAATCCTTTATGATGATGCTGAGGATATGGAGGAATTAGAAGCAGAGAACGATGATTCCTTTTCCAATGAGGAATCTTGGTAAAGGGTTTGAATTTTAACATTTTGGTTAAGTGAAGAAAATGTAAGACGATGTAAGTTAATGTAAAAATGGATAAAGAAAAACAAATCGCTTTAAGGGATTCTTTGGAATCGCCTTGACAGCCACTCGAAATCTGGCTAGAATAAGTATAAATAGTAATAATAAAGCTAGTGCGTCTTGCGGACTAGCTTTTTTTATGTGCTTGCTTTCGGTGTTTTTAAGCATTAATACTCATCATTTTTTGTTGTGCGGAAATCCTATAAAAAGTTAAAGTAGAAAATGGTCGAGAAAGGATAGGGAAAAATGACTAAGTTTATTTTTGTCACAGGTGGAGTTGTATCCTCCTTGGGAAAGGGGATTACAGCGGCCGCTCTGGGATGCTTGCTCAAGAATAGGGGATTAAAGGTAGCCATTCAGAAATTTGATCCTTATATTAACATTGACCCAGGGACAATGAGTCCTTACCAGCACGGGGAAGTTTTTGTAACCGACGACGGAGCAGAGACAGACTTAGACCTTGGGCATTATGAGCGGTTTATTGATGTACCTGTGTCCAAAAATAGCAATGTAACCACGGGCAAAATCTACTGGTCCGTCATTAGCAAGGAAAGACGAGGAGATTACTTAGGGGGGACAGTTCAGGTTATCCCCCATATCACCAACGAAATCAAAGAGCGGATTTACCGGGTTGCCCGGGAAAGCCATCCGGATATCGTCATTACAGAGATTGGCGGAACAGTGGGGGATATTGAATCTTTGCCCTTCCTGGAAGCAATTCGCCAAATGCGCAGTGATATCGGGAGAGAGAATGTTCTCTATATTCATGTAACTCTGATTCCCTACCTTAAGGCCTCCGGCGAGCTTAAAACAAAGCCTACCCAGCACTCCGTCAAAGAGCTGCGGGGAATTGGTATTCAGCCCAATATTCTGGTTTGTCGTACAGAACATGCTATTTCCAATGAAATGAAAGAAAAACTGGCCCTCTTCTGCGATATTGATCGGGAAGCCATTATTCAAATGGTGGATGCTAAGAGCATTTATGAAGTTCCCCTCAATATCCTCAATGAAGGAATGGATGATATAGTTCTCAAAGCCTTAGGCATCGAGGCCCCTCCGGCGGATATGACCGAGTGGAAAGCCATGGTGGATAGGATTCTTAATCCCCTTACGGAAACAGAAATCGCCATTGTAGGCAAATATGTAGAACTTCCCGATGCTTATTTAAGTGTGGCTGAAGCTCTGCGCCATGCCGGAATCGAGCACCAGGCCAGAATTAATATTCGCTGGGTAAACTCGGAAGAAATCGAAAGATCCTCCGCCGAGGAACTGCTCAAAGGAGTATCCGGAGTTCTTGTGCCTGGAGGCTTTGGCAACCGGGGTATTGAAGGAAAGATTGAGGCCATTCGTTATGCCCGGGAAAACAAAATACCTTTCCTGGGAATCTGTCTGGGTATGCAGACGGCCGTAATCGAGTTTGCCCGCAATGTTTGTGGCATGAAAAATGCCAATAGTTCCGAATTCGATATTGATACTCCTTATCCGGTTATTGATCTTTTGCCGGAGCAAAAGGAAATAGAAGACAAAGGCGGTACCATGCGCTTAGGTATTTCCCCGGTAAAACTTCTGGAAAATACGAAGGTCAGCTCAATTTATCAGGATGAAGTTATCTATGAGCGGCATCGCCATCGTTATGAAGTGAATAACCAGTATCGGGCAGAATTAGAAAAAGCCGGCCTGGTCTTTTCAGGTACTTCTCCCGATGGCCGTTTGGTGGAAATCACTGAATATCCTGAACATCCATGGTTTGTGGCTTCTCAATTCCATCCGGAATTCAAATCCCGCCCCAATCGTCCCCATCCGCTCTTTAGAGAGTTTGTGAAGGCTACGTTGACTAATAAAAAGTGCTAAAATAGAGATGTTTAAAAGGGCATATCGCTGAAACCACTTTAAAGGGTAGTTTCGCGGCATGCCCTAGTTTTAGTCTTGTCAAGTTTTCCCGAAGATGTTCGTTTGGCATAGCTTGGATATGGGAAAAATTAACATAATGAGAGTATATTATTTTAGAATAGTTATGGAGGGCTACTGGGATGACCTATAAAGCAAAGCTACTGGATAAAACGGAGCGAGAGCGCTTTGACCAATTTATGGCCCGTCACCCGAAAGGTCATGTGCTCCAAACTTGGGGATGGGGAGATTTAAAAAGCAAAACCGGCTGGAAACCCTGGCGCTTGGTTCTTGAAAATGAAAAGGGAGAAATCGTTGCCGGGATTTCTATCTTAGAACGCAAAAT
>ENA-OWPA01001860-OWPA01001860.1-bioreactor-metagenome-genome-assembly--contig:-NODE-1860-length-12025-cov-3.317543_pt1 | contig 12025 bp, 8 predicted proteins | sample MGYA00238139_ERZ651803 | MGnify/ENA primary metagenome ERZ651803 (study PRJEB26909, sample SAMN07631231) | bioreactor metagenome | isolation source: Switchgrass digestor | place: USA: Dartmouth...
TAGGAGAAATCTTTGTATATACCTTGCCACCAAATTCAATGTGACCGGAATCAGGTGCATGAACGCCAGAAATAACTTTTATCAATGTAGATTTTCCGCACCCATTTTCACCTGCTAGACAATGAATCTCACCGGGTGCAATTTCCAAAGACACCCCTTTTAATGCTTTAACAGCTCCAAAGGACTTTTTTACATCTACAACTTTTATTACGCTCTGCGACATAGAGCATAACACTCCTTTCAAAAGTCTAATGAAGCCAAACTATTATTGTAAAAATGATTTAAGTTAAAAATGGAATCTGCTGCCCCGCATCAGGCGGGATGGCAGCAGATTCTCAAGTAAATATTAGAAGCCAAAGCTGTCAACATTTTCAGCGTTTATAACGATCCAGCCTTTACCTTCAAGAACTTTATCACTGCCTTCTTTGAATTTCATTTCTTCATAACCTTCAATACCGAGGTTTATGCCATCTTCAATTTTTTCACCATTGAGAACTTTAACAGCCAGAGAAATCATAGCTTTACCTGCTAATGCGGGATCCCAAAGTGTCAATGACTTAACAATACCGCTCTTTAAAATCTCAGCGTTTGCTGCAGGCATACCTGTTCCGGATGTGAACACTTTGCCTGTCAAGCCAAGCTCCTGGATAGCACGAGCAATACCGGGAGCATCAAAGGATGAAGTACCCATAATACCCTTTAATTCAGGATATTTCTTTAAAAGTTCCTTTGCTCTCTGATATGCAACGTCACCGTTGTCTTCAGATTCAACTCTAGGTTCTGCTTCAAGTAATGTCATGTTAGGATATTTTTCTTTCTGGTGAGCTACACCACCGTCTGCCCATTCATTGTGGGAAGCGTTGGTTACGTGTCCAACCATTGTAGTGTACACGCCTTCTCCACCCATAGCTTCTGCAAGGTTATCCATAATGAACGCACCATACTGTTCATTGTTGAATGCTTCAATGTCATAATTGCAGTTCTGGAGAGAAGCACCTTCGTGAGCAATAACTACGATACCAGCATCCATTGCCTCTTTTAATACAGGTTCCAAAGCAGATGGGTCAACCGGTACAACACAGATAGCATCAACTTTTGCTGCAATGAGGTCCTGAATTACCTGTGCCTGCATAGTAGCATCAGTTTCTGATGGGCCTTTCTGATAAACATTCAGGCCAGTTTCTTCTCTGTACTCTTTAACACCAGTTTCCATACGAACAAACCATGGGTTAGTAGCATCTTTAGGAACTACAGCAATTTCCCAATCTTTGTCATTTGTTCCTCCATTGTTTGTTTCTCCACCGTTGTTGTCCTTTGTTGCGGTTGATCCTCCATCGTTGTTCTCTTTTGTAGAAGATGATCCTCCACAAGCAACAAGAACAAACACCATGGAGAGTGCTAAAATAAGCGCAACTATCCTTTTCATACCTTTTCCTCCTTAAATTTTTTTATTTTTATCCCCTATTTAAGGGAATAATATCTTTGTTATTTGTTGTTATTTGTTGAACATCAGTTCACGCATGTATGCGCTGATTTCACAAGCATTACCTGTTTCATAAATTGATTCAATACGTTTTTCATCGATTTTTTCAGCAAGTTCCTCAAACACTTCAAACCAGCGAACACTTTCATTACAAGCATCACGTCCGTCTTCACGATATGGATACTGATCTGTGGAAATATATCCCGAATAGCCGGTACGCTTGAGCCAGTAGAAGAATTCAATATATGGAATAGTGTGTATGGAACCTGTAATCATATCATCGTCCCAGAAACCATAGTTATCATTCATATGAACATGGAATAGCTTATCTCCATACTTTTTGAGAATTGCTACACTTTCTGCCAAGTTTTCATAGGCAACTGCACCATGGCCGTAATCAATGGTAACCCCGCAGTTGGGTTCATTAATTTCTTTTACCATGAGAAGTGCACTGGTAACACTTGATGGATAACTGAAATTACGTGGTTCTTTTATTTTGTACTCAATAGAAACTTTTGTATCAGCACGATATTGGCAACATTCCTTTACGCCTTCTTCGAACCATGTTCTTTCTTTGATATAATCGCCCTGGAATGGATAATCATAACCATCCTGTCCAGGCCATAAACTAATAAGATCACATCCGAGATAATGAGCAATATCCATTAGCTCTTTTGTTTCTTCTATAGCCTGTCTTCTTATAGAAGGATCCTTTGAGGTGAACGCACCCTTACCATATTTCTTTACACCGAAATGATCCGGTATAATGGATACCAGCTTAAGGCCGGTACGTTCAAGGTTACTCTTTACCTGTTCCACATTTTTGGAGGAAATATGCCAGTTGCTGACAAGCTCAACACCTGTTACGCCTTTTACTGACGCAACACGGTCAAACATTTCTTCTAAGCTGTAATCTTTGCCATAGCTGCAACTCATGTAACGATCGGAAAAATTTCCTACATTACCCAGAATTATACTGTATTTAGCCATATTTACACCCCTTTAACTTACTTTTATTTAAATTACATTTGTGGCTGAATTATATCTTTACTGACTCACGTATAATTATTTTTGCGTTAATAACCATTTGACTATTGGCAGTGTCGCGTCCTTCAATGCTATCCAGAAGCTTCATAAAGCAGCTTTTACCAAGCAATTTCATATTTTGTGCCACAGTCGTGAGAGGCGGATATGCATGAGCGGCAATGGTTATATCGTCAAATCCGACAATGCCAATATCTTTAGGAATGTCATATCCATTTTCTCGTAAGGAAGACATAGTGCCTATAGCTATCAGATCACTTGTGGTTAGAAAAACTTCAGGTAATTTTCTCTTATCCGCAAGATATTCATTCATGAGTTCTTTACTATTTACCAATTTATTAAGTCTCAGGCGTTTATCATGGATAATAAACTCACTCATCCAGGGTAAACCATTCTCTTCAATTCCCATCTTAAAGCCCATATAGCGTTCTTTTATATTAGCCATTTCAAGGTCCTCGGTAATAAAGCCAAGCTTAGTGTATCCGGCTTTTGCCAGCTTAGCGACCAATCGTCTCATCACACCACTGTTGTCGGTTATTACAGAGGGTATTGAGTGATTTAGTAGATATCTGTCACCTAAAACCACTGGTACTTTTTTGGCAGCGTTAATAATATATTTTTCTTCCAAGAAACCTCCAAAAAATATCAAACCACTAATTCCATCTTTAATAAATGTTTTAATATATTTCGTTTCGATGCGTTTATCATGGCACATTCCACATACAATTGGTTTATAATTATGAGCCCACGCAGCATCACAAATAGCTTGAATGCAGCGTGAATAAAACTCATTAGAGATATCCGGTACAAGGATTCCAATTGTTTTACTCTTAAGAGCTTTTTGATCCAATGTTTTATTTTGCACATAATTAAGTTGTTGAGCTACTGCTAAAACACGTTGCGTAGTTTCCGGTGAAATATTTGCCGTGCGATTAAGCACATGAGATACTGTTGTTACAGATACGCCTGCATGACGGGCTATATCAGCCATGGTAACGCTTTTTCTTCTAAGAGTTTCTACTAAAAACACCTCCTATAAAGAACGCCAAATATAAAAAACGAAAAGTACCCGGGATTGGTTAAATTGTTTTCATAACCGACTTTTTTAATTTTAACAGTATCATAATTCTGTTGCAACTTAAACTAAAAAATAGCTAAAATTTAAACTAATTTTCATTAATGAAATTATCTCAAATGTGCAAAATATACGGGTTCTGCTTTTAATAAATTTGCATAATAAACTATTAAATTTGCACAATAAATAATCTAATTTACATAATAATTTTATAGTATTTTAGCTTTCATTACAAATCCAATATTTTACTCAATCTGATTTAATGCTGAGCTTTCCTGAACCTGCATTTTCCTACATTTGAAATTATTTTTACTTTGTAAATTTTTATATTTTCTTTTGAATTTGTATTACAGTATTAATTCATTAAATTATTAAATCTTTAAATTATTAAATTTTTAAATTATTAAACTTATAAATTATTAGATTTTTAAATTATTAATTTGTTAAACTATTAATCTGTTAAATTCTTAATTTTCTGAAAAAATATATAGAACTATTTATAAAATAAATATGAAGTAATAAATATTTATATTCTTGATTTATTCAAACGACTTTACACACAATTTTTTTTAAAAATTAAACATTGCAGGTTTTTTCAAAAAGCAAATAATGCTATCGCCTTTATCAGTGACAGAATTAAAATGCCGTAAAGTACACGACCAAATTACCTGTAATTATCGCTATTATCATTAGTTGGATATACGGTTTACATAACATTCTCAATTGTTCTCCTTTGTGGTCATGTTTGCTATACTTGTCTTCCACTCATGTCACGATAGTAATTTTTGCAATACTTTTTAAATCATATTCCTTTCAGTATATAAAACAAGCCACGGTTTTAATAGGGTTTTTACCGTGACTTTTTTATTCTTTATTTATTACATAAATTAATGACATATGTTTATATGATAATTATGACATTTGCTTGGATGGTAAAAGATAAATATTATAACAATTATATTACAACTATACTTTATAAATACCTTCTACCTGAGGATATTTATTCACAAATACTTTATTTGCAGCCTGGAGTTTTTCGCAATACTTACGATACGAGTCACTCAATATTTTTAAATTTTCAATAAATACATCATAATATCCACTTTCTTGCAGAAACTTTAACAATGCCTGCTGCATTTTATATACCGGTGAATTTTTGTATTCATCCGACATTCTGTATTCCAAATATTTCTCAATAACTTCTTTATTTTCTTCTATATATTTATCAATATTGTTTACTGAATCTATTACAGATAAGTTCATTCTCTGCATATTTGCTTCTTCCATCTGTTCAAAGCCCTGCTGAAGAAATTCTTCCAGTTCTTTAGAAAATCCTGTTTCCTGAATTTTATCCAAATAGTCAATAATTATATTGTATGCTTTTTCTTTTTCCTCTGTATCAATCTTGCCATCAAGGAACTGTCCAAAATGCATGTTTAAATACATCCCATAAGCTCCTGGAAATGCCTGCAGCAGTTTCTCTCTTATTGTGAATTGCTTCTCAATGTCTTCTTCTATATATGTGATTGCCTCGTCAATGTCATAATTCTTTATTAACTGTTCCAAACATTTTTTCTTAGCAATTGCTTTTTCAACTTCTAAATTCATTTTGTATTTACATTTTACTAAAGCAGCAGATTTATTAGTACTTGCAAGAATGTCTCTGATCTCTGCTATGCTTATGCCCAACTTCCTTAAAACTCCTATTTCTTTTAATACACTAATATCCTCATCACTGTAATTGCGGTAACCATTGGCCTCAATCCTGGGAGATATCAATCCCTGCTGTTCGTAGTATTCAACTGCTTTTTTCGTCAATTTACATTCTTTACAAACATCTTTAATTAACATTCTTATCACCTCGTAATTATCATAGGCTAACTCCCAAGGTGACAGTCAATACCTATTTTCTGCTTATATTCCATAATGGATTAAATATTTATTCTTTTCTACCGCATAAGTTATCATTTCAATAAGGGCTTGAAGTTCCTGGGATTGATATTGGCTATTTGCCTTTACAATAACATCTCTGAATTGCGTAAGGGATTTTGGCGGGATAAGCGTTACACCACAATAATCTAATCCTGTACCTGGCTGGGTTGTAACCTGAAAATATGTCTTTATTTCCATTAATTCTTCATTATACTTTATAATTAATTCTTCAAGCAAATCGTCGTTGACAGAAATACAATTGTATTTTTCAGGTTGGTAATCACTATACCATTTGTTTTCTTCAAATGAATCTATTATTCCAAATTCATGCTTTGCCAAACTATCACCCCATTATTCCGCTAACTTAAAATTCCCCTCTACCATCTTATATAGGAGGCAAGAGTAATAAAGCTTAAACCTTTTATATGTATTTTCAAAATCAATATTAAAAATTTCTCTTACTTTACCTATTCTGTAGGAAACAGTATTTTTATGTATAAATAGCTTTTCAGCAGTTTCACCAAGGTTCCTGTTGCACTGCAGATACTGAAATACCGTCTCAAGGTACTGAGTATTATGCTTTTTATCGTATTTCATAATTTTAATAAAGTCTGAACAATAGAATCTGGCAAGTTCATCCGGATTTCTGGCAATGGACAATACCATATCATAAAACCTATAGCCATCATAGTTGGAAAATAGCTCTCTTGGGTTCAGCTTACCGGCAATGTAAAGTGCTCTGGCAGATTGTAAATAATATTTTCTCAGTTGGTATAAATCTGAAAAGGTATCGCTGATGCCCACCTTTAAGTTATTCTCCCTGAAAAAATCAATTCTTTCATTTAAGGTTTTTCTTATGTCATAATCCTGGTCACCCACGTCAATTAAGACTACCACGTTATTTTTATAACTTACAGTCCAGCACTTTTTAAACAACGCCATTATAAAATTTTTTAGATGTTCACTGCTAGGATCAAAATTCTTATAACCGCTTATATCTATGGTAAGAACTTTGTAAAAGGATTTGGTGTCAAACTCAGTATTTGCCATCCTCTCATAAAAAATAGTTTCACTGTTGATATTGCCTTCTAAGCAATCGATTAGGATACCATCATAGGCTTTGTTATTGGGATGTTGTTCTATTTTATTTATAATGCGGACAGCACTGGCAATCAAATTGCTGATAAGAGTAAAAAGGCTCATATTCATCTCATCGAAGCTGGAATTAGATTCGATGGAAATAACATATCCCAGTTGCCGATTTTTAAAATATAATTTACTAATACACCTTCTTAAGGGACTGGTATAACAATCGATGATAAAAGGCTCGTTGGAATTCGGGGAATTCTTAACACCTTCAATACTATTAAACCCTGCAATATATTCAAAGGTGCAAAATCCTCTCTTAATATTTTGCTTCCATTGATAATCCTCCACCTTATGGCTTTTGGAGTATGCCAATACTTTGTAACTGTTATCTAAAACAATGAGAGGGTTATCAATAAGTTTAGAAGCCGTATCTACTATTTCATCAAGATCAAGTTCATCAGTAATAGTGTTTAAGAGTGTAAAGGCACTTTCCAATAAGGATATTTTTTCCTTCAGTAATTTATTACATCTCTCGTATAAACTGTCCAGTTTCGTTTCCTCTGGAAATTCCACTACATAATTATTTTTTACCAAATGCAGTAAAGAGTTTCCTGCATCGTTTATCAAAAAGAGGATTATTCCCGTTAAATCGAGGTCTTGTACTTGTGATACAAAACCAAGGTAAAGGGTATTCTTTCTGAAAACAGTATCCAGGGTAATTATTTCTATACTAGAAAAAAGAGAGTCATTTTCTGTTCTAAGCGAAAGTTCTGGGTAAAACTTCGATAAACTTCTGGTAAAATCTTTGACATTAAGCACGAAAGAACTTCCTTTCTCCTTTGTGTTTATAAACCAAATTGAAGAGCAGTTTTTAAAGTATTATAACATACTCCTCATTTTTTTGAAATGATATAATACAATGTGAAATAAATAACAATCCAGGAAGGGTGGTTTTATTATGAGATTTAAGAAGCTTTTCCAGCCAATAAGAATTGGAAGTATGGAAGTTCGAAATCGCTTGGTCGTTCCTCCTATGGGAACAAACTATGCAAATAATGACGGCACAATTTCACAGCAATCTATTGACTACTATACTGAGAGGGCAAAAGGCGGATTTGGTCTTATCATTGTTGAAGTTACCGCAGTAGACCCGACAGGTAAAGCAATCATCAACGAACCAGGACTATGGTGTGACGAACAGATCGAGGGCTATAAAAAACTGGCTGATAGCATCCATGCCCATGGTGCAAAAATGTGCGTTCAGCTTCATCATGCAGGCAGACAAACTCTAAGTGCTATCATTGGCGGTCAGCAGCCTATTGCACCATCACCTATACCCTGCCCTTTCTGCCAAGAGGTACCTCATGAAATGACTACGGATGAGGTTTATGAAATGATTGAAAAATTCATCGCTGCCGCTGTAAGAGCCAAAGAAGCCGGAGCTGATGCGGTAGAAATACATGGTGCACATGGCTATCTCATCTCTCAATTCATGTCTCCATATTCCAACAGACGTTTAGATGAGTTTGGTGGCAGTTTTGAAAATAGAATGCGTTTCCCAAGAATGATTGTAGAAGGAATAAGACGACGCTTAGGCAATGCCTTCCCCATCATATTCCGCATCAGCGGAGAGGAAAAAACCGTGGGTGGAAGAACAATCCCAGAAACCCGTGCTATCGCCCGCATGATGGAAGATGCCGGAGTAGATGCAATGCACATCGCAGGCGGAAGCTATGGCAGCCTGGAATGGATTTGGGGAGCTACCGGTTCTCCGCTGGCATATATGGCTGATTTCGCCGAGGAAGTAAAGAAATCTGTAAGCATTCCAGTGATAACAGTTGGTAGAATCAATGATCCATATATCGCGGAAGAGATAATTGCTTCGGGCCGTGCAGATATGGTATCCATCGGAAGACAGTCCATCGCAGACCCGCATTTCCCGAATAAGGCCTTAGCAGGAGAGCTGGCGGAAATAGCACCCTGCATTGGCTGTCACCAAGGTTGTTCAGAACAAATGCTCCTTGGTAATGGGGTCAGCTGCGCCGTAAATCCCTTTGTAGGTAAAGAAAAAACTATGGAAATTAAGGCCACAGATACGCCTAAAAACATCATGATAGTAGGTGGCGGCCCTGCTGGATTACAAGCTGCTTGGATTTTGGCAAAGAGAGGTCATCAAGTCAGCCTTTATGAAAAGGAAGCTGTTCTGGGCGGTCAGTACAGAATCGGCGCATATCCGTCATGCAAGGCTGAGTTGGTAAAACCTATTAATTACTATTATACTATGGGCAAGAAATACGGTGTTGAATACAAACTTAATACAGAAGTTACTCTGGAAATGATCGAAAGCCTCAAACCTGATGTAGTAATATTGGCTACAGGTGGTGTTCCGCTTCTGCCAAACATCGAGGGTATCGATAATCCAAAATTTGTTAAAGCTATTGATGTGCTTGTTGGAAAAGCTACTGTTGGCAATAAAGTACTGATTGCCGGCGGTGGTATGGTAGGATGTGAAACAGCTGATTTCCTGGGTGAATATGGTCGAGATGTAACTATAGTGGAAATGGAAAGCGAAGTAGGAAAAGATGTAAATGCAGTGGTAAAGATTTCTCTTATGAGACGCCTGAAGGAATACGGCACCAAGTATTTAACCAATGCTACCATTAAAAAATTCCAGGATAACGGAGTAGTATATGAAAAAGACGGCCAGATACATGAACTATCTGGATTTGACACCATAGTGCTGGCACTGGGAACAACTTCCTACAATCCTCTCGAAGAAAAAGTAAAAGATTTGGTTAAAGAAGTATATGTCATCGGCGATGCTAAAAAAGCCAGAAAGGTCTTTGATGCTTCTACTGAAGCAGCAAAACTGGCTACTACAATTTAAGGCCGGTATTTAATCCAGATATATCACAGGGGTACAGACTTAAAAAATCCATCAAAATCTGTACCCCTTTTTACATATTGCGGCAGTAAGCCATATATACTTTCATATTTGTTCCTTTCATCTCATTAATTCTTTTTATCTTATACTTCTATAAACCACTTAATGTTGATGTTTTTTCGGTATAATGAAAAAAGTACAATGGATCAGGCCGGCTCTCTTGCGGTTTTACACTTTCACCATAATGAGAAAGCAACAATCAGGCCATATACTTGAGCGAGATATCTCCTGTGGGCAGAAGCAGAAACTATGGTTTCATGTCTAAAAATCTTATTATTAATTTGAACAGAAAAAATCGCCTCACTGTTCCATAAAACACATACATCAAATACCAATTTCCTTAATTTAACATCCCGCTCTTTTTATAAAATAAAAAGGCCCGGTATATTCAATACCAAGGCGATTAATTGGTTTCGAATTCTGTATCGAAAAATGTTTCCGCTTACAATTAAATTATATCTTTAATAATTATAAAATATCTTTACATAATCCTGGGATTCATCTCCATATTTTAACTTCAGTAGTAATTCCCTTGTGAATCCACCTAAATCATAGTTGTCAATATCATTTATATCAACCCATTCATATGCTTCCGACTCATCATTTAACACAACGTCACTTGAGTCTGTTTTACAAATATAATCTATAAAGATAAAGTGTTTTTTCTCATAAAATGTATCGCTAAATATGCTCTCTTTTAAGCTAATTAACTTAATGTCATAGATATTTAAGCCAGTCTCCTCTAATACCTCTCTTTTCAATGCCTCCTCCATTTTTTCCCCTAATTCAATATGCCCTCCGGGGATCACATATTTATTTTCCCATTTATGAGATTTACAAAGCAATATTTTCCCTTCAGGATTAAATATAATTGCACTAACAGTAGGTTCAGGATATTTGCTCATAATTTCTTATGCGTCTCCTATTCTGCATTGTTAATATTATTATCCATTATTTTTAACAGAAATATGTTAAATTCCTTATACTTTAAACTTATTAATAATTGCCTGAAGGTTTTGTGCTAAACTCGACAGTCCTTCACTGGCATTTTCAATTTCTTCAATAGAAGCCGTCTGCTCTTGCATAGATGCCGCTATTTGCTCTGTTGCAGCAGAATTCTCTTCCGCTATTGCAGAAAGATTTTCCAATGTAGCAATTATATCATTTTTTAGGTTTTCCATCTCCTGTCCGGAAGCATTAAGTTGCTCAACAACTTTAAGTGTATCTTTCATTGCCTGTGCTATCAACATATATTTATCCTTATTGTTAGTTACGCTATCTGCTTGCTCTTTTGTTATGTCCGCTACTCTGTCCATAGTTTTCACTGCATTCTGGACATTATTCTGCAATTCATTAACTATTTTACCAATTTCTTTTGTAAATATGGAAGACTGTTCAGCCAGTTTCCTGACTTCATCTGCGACAACCGCAAATCCTTTCCCTGCCTCTCCAGCTCTTGCAGCTTCTATAGCAGCATTCAGTGCCAACAGGTTGGTTTGTTCAGCTATAGAGGCAATTACATTGCTTGCTTGTCCAATTTTATTAGAACTATCGTGGGTTTTCAATATTACTTCATATATTTCTCTTATGGCGTCATTACTTTCTTCAGTTATCCTGGATAAATTATCAATTTCCACTAATCCTTCCTCAACAACTTCCTTAACTTTATTTGAAGCAGAATTCAAATCATTCAAATTCTCCTGGTCTTTTTCAATACTCATACCTAATAATACAGCTTTGGAAGAACCTCCTTGAATATTTTGCGCCTGGTCTGAAGCGCTATTTGCTATTTGTTCTACTGTTTTTGACACTTCTTCTGAAGCTGAGGCTGATTGTTGTATGGATGCAGTCAATTCTTCTGAAGCAGCAGCCACCTGCTCTGAAGAACTATTAATCTGTCCAATAATCTGTCTGAAACTATCCGTTATAGTTTGCATCGCTACCGATAATTTTCCTGTTTCATCCTTTTTCTCAAGATACTTCTTTGGAATATCATGCGTAATATCCAAAGATGCTATTTTCTCAGAATGCTTTACTGCTTCAATAATTGGCTTTGTTATTGAACTGCCAAGCAGATAAACTGTGGCAAAACCCACCAGTAAAGTAAGAATAACAACTATTATAATTGTTTTCTGAAACATAGGAATTGACGACAATACTTCATTTTTATTTGCAGTAACAACTACTGTCCAGTCAGTCCCCTCAACAGGTACATATGCATCATATAAGTCATTTCCCCTAAAGGAATAACTGCTAATTCCGGTTTTCTCCTGTAAAATCTTTTCAAACTCCAGTGCTACTGACTCTTGAGTTTTATCACTTTTTACTTCCTCAATGGGATTCCACTGATTGAGGACTCTTTCTTCATCTGGATGAGCTACTACTGTGCCTTTACTGTTAATCATATAAGCATATCCACTTTCACCAAAACCAGCGTCACTTGTAATGTTACTTAATG
>ENA-OWPA01001862-OWPA01001862.1-bioreactor-metagenome-genome-assembly--contig:-NODE-1862-length-12012-cov-3.267700_pt1 | contig 12012 bp, 11 predicted proteins | sample MGYA00238139_ERZ651803 | MGnify/ENA primary metagenome ERZ651803 (study PRJEB26909, sample SAMN07631231) | bioreactor metagenome | isolation source: Switchgrass digestor | place: USA: Dartmouth...
ATTTATAAATCCCATATTTTCAACCGTATTAAATAGCGGAGGAAATAGTGTCACTCCTTTTAAGATAAATACCATAGGATTAATTGCTAATATGATTCTTGATCCAGTTTTAATATTTGGCTTAGGGCCTATTCCATCGTTGGGAGTAGTAGGGGCTGCTATTGCAACGACTTTTTCTCAAATGTTGGTAACTTTAGCATTTCTCTATGTGGGAAATAAAAACGGAGAGATTTATTTAAATGTCAATTTGCTTTCTAAACCAGATATGAACTGCATTAAAAGGATTATAAAATTGGGAGTACCACCTTTTGCCCAAACTGCTATCCATTCAGGTATAACTATGATACTTACTAGGTTTATTGCACAGTTTGGCCATGTAGCTGTAGCAGTCATAAATATAGGTTCTCAAATCGAATCCATAACATGGATGTCTGCTGATGGTTTTTCTTCAGCTATAGCTGCTTTTATTGGTCAAAACTATGGGGCTAAGAATGCACACAGGATTAAAGAAGGATATAAGAAGGGAATGAAGATATTAGGGTTTATAGGTATTTTTGGATCCCTTTTGCTGATTTTAGGAGCAGAACCGCTGTTTAAAATCTTTACACCAGATGATCCTGTGGCCATAAGAGAAGGGATGAACTATTTGAGAATATTGGGATTCTCTCAATTTTTCATGACTACGGAAATAGGAACTGCAGGGGCTTTTAACGGGATAGGGAAGACTCTGCCACCAACCATTATTGGAGTAATATTCAATCTTATGAGAATACCTTTAGCTTTATTGCTAAGCAGAACTTCATTGGGGCTTTTGGGAATTTGGTGGTCAATTAGCATATCAAGCATAATAAAAGGGACAGTTTCTCCACTGTTATATGCTTATGTTTTGAAAAATAAGCTGACAGACATAATTGAAAATTGATTATTTGCAGTATGAAATCTTATGTTTCCACATAAATATAAGATGATTTATTAGAAATAATATGCTAAAATTGTTGTGAGAAAAATCTTAAAATAAAATCTTTTCTGGTTAATATTTTTACAATGGGGGATATGGCGTCATGCAAAAAAAGAAAAAGAGGGGTTATAACTTAGCTTTAATAATCGGTAACATAATAATTGGAATCATCATGTTGATTATGATAATGGAAGAGAGTTTGATTAAGGCAGATCCTTATTCGCTGGATTTTGGAGTGCAATACATAGTAGATAATGAGATTATAAAAATAGAACATCCCGTAAAGCCAAACCCTATAGACAAGTTTGGAACCGATCCTTTAGGGCGGGATATATTAAGCACTCTCATATCAGGAACCAAAGTAACGGTTGGAGTGGCATTTTTATCAGCCATCATAAGGATTATCCTTGGGGCGGGAATATCCATATGGAGAAGAAAAGAAAAAGGAAAGGCTATTATTCTAAAGTACATATTATCCATTTTAGTAAGCATTTTAATATCCTATGGCATTTTGAGCATAAGCTTTTTTAAAAAATTAGAGCTATTACAAGCAGTATTAGCCTATAGTTTAGTAATAGGATTATTTGGAAGTTTAAGAGTATCCATGATGGTATCCTTAGATAAAGAAGCCTATGAAAATATGGATAAAAAGGAAATTAAGGATATAATAAATCTCATGTTGCCCAACATATCAATAAATTTCTTCAAAGAGATAGGGATATCTTTATTAACTCTTTGTGCGTTGGCCTTTTTAGGCATAACTATTGGAGTAAACAAGTTTATAGATATAAAGATCAGCTGGGGACCTGTGCCCAATTACTATCCTGAATGGGGAGGACTGCTCACAGTTGCACCTATAGCCGCTAAAAAAGGAGCTTATTGGCTTATATCTGGCCCTATGATTTTCTTTGTCATGGGTATTTTAGGTTTTCTATTGATATCCAAAGGATTAGCAAATAACTTGAAAAGGGAAGGCTCTGTAGTCTCTACTCCCATGAGAAAGGTATTTAATTTCTTTTCTCCTAAACAGTATATAGATGATATGAAGCGTTTTAGCTGGAATAAGGGAAGAGCTATAGGTAAAACTTTGATAATAGCTACTATTCTCTTCCTCATTATAAGACCATCCAATGCGGGAGATACTTATCAGATTGATGGTACTAGAGCTTGGAAGGACTTGGAATATATCAATCAAGTAGTTGAGCAATATGGAGATAATTCTGAAGAAACTAAAAACAAGGTGGCAGAATATATAGAAGAACAATTACAAAGCATACGTTTGTTGTATCCTGTATTTGGGGAAGAATTCGTTCAGGATATTGATGGAAAAGGCAAGAATATAGCAGGATATATTTGGGGAAGAAGTAGCAACAATCCATTGGTATTAGTGGCGGATTATGGGAAGGATTTTAAGGAAAACAGTACTAGTATAGCAGCATTGCTGGAGTTAGCCAGATCCCTTGGAGAAAAACACCAGAAAGGAATGGCTAGTCGAACTGTGGTATTTTTATTTGTAGACGGGACTCTAGAAAATGGCCGAGGAGTTAGTGAAGCCATAGGAAATACAAATATTGAAAGAAAGAGCTTATATATTGACTTAAATTACATTGGAGTAGATGATAGAGTATTTATAGATACATCCACAGTTTTAAGTGAAAGCAAAAGGCACTATAGGAACATAAGGCTTATTAAAGGTAGAATTAAAGATATGAATGTGCCATTAACTCAGGAATATTTTGATGGTGCCTTTGAAAACACACTAACATTTATGGAAAACAGGATATCAGGATTGGCCATATCGGGAGCTAGTATAGAAGAACATGAAAAATATGGACAAATCAATTTAATTGATACTAATAGCATAGACAGGGCTAAATTTGAAAAACACACCCAGTTAATAATGGATATAGCTACCAGATATGCTTGGTCTGATAAGCCTTGGTTGGGAGATAGGTATTGATAAATATTATGAAATTATTAACATAAATATTTAAACAGGGGGGATAACAATATGAAAAAATTATTAATATGCGTATTAATAATAAGTTTGTTGTTATCGTCTAATATAAGTCTTGCAAGTAATCTTGAACAAGAAAAGGACTTAAATTCGATGGCAAAATCATTGAACTATTTAGGCATATTATCTGGAACGGATAAAGGCTTTGAGCTGGAGAAAGAACCGACAAGAGTAGAAGCAGCAGTAATAATAGCCAGATTGTTAGTAGCAAATGACCATGAAATACCTGAAGAGGCTAACTTTCCTTTTACAGATGTGCCTAAATGGGCTAGTGCATATGTCAACTATCTGTACCAAAATGGTGCTGTAAGCGGAATAAGCGATACACTTTTTGGTTCATCTGAGAAGATGTCAGCTCAACAATATACTACTATGATTTTGCGAGTATTGGGATATAGTGATAGAAATGGAGATTTTGTTTGGAATAAATCATTGGATAAGGCTTTAGAAATTGGATTATTGGATAAAACAACCAAAGAAAGAATAGAAAACAGCAAAACTTTTACAAGAGGAGATATGGTGCTTATAACTTATAATGCGCTGTTTACAAATTTTAAAGGAAAAGAAGACAAATTGATTCAGTTGCAGGCAGTACTGAAACTGCAAGGGGACTTACTGGATTGTTTACGGTAGAGTTGACAGATGAGGAAGTAGAAGAATTAAGAAAGCCCGGTAGAACATGGGAAGATAAGTTTTTTGGTGATGATACTGAAAAATTTAAAGCTTTTGAAGAAAAGATATTAACTAGTGTTAAACAAGCATTAAACTATTATGAAGTTTATTATAATGGTCAAAAATACGATGTAGATGTTGTTGGAATAGAGTATGTGACTGAAATGGGGGGGTTAGGATCCCTTCAGGACGTTGTAATTTGCTTAAATTCCCTTGTTAATAATGAAGGTGGGTATTATTTAAGTTTTCATTATAACATAAAGGGAAATAAATTAATACCTTGGTCTGATGGAGGATGTAGGAGTAGTATAGCTAAACCAGTAGTATACAGTATATCATTGGATAAACATGGCTATGCTGTTAGTGATGTTGAAATCACATCACAAAGCGATTTTGTAACTGATGATTCACATGATAGGATATATTCAGTACATGTTGGAAAATATTCAGAAAAATATTTAATACCTTTTGACAATGGTAGCAAAAAAATAACAATCTATGATTATCAGCAATAGTTAAGATGGAAGGATTTCAGCTTATACAAGACATGGGGACAAAACTATCGTCCTCATGTCTTTAGCATTTTGTAGCTGAATTTAAGGGTATAGCTTTATACATCAGCTGGAGTTTCTAGTCTTTTAACCTTACGCTGGGATACCACATCAACCCCTAGTCCTAATATGTTTTTTATTATTATATCTCCTTTGTTAACGGGAGCAGATACTTCTGTGGAGTTTATAATCTTTAAACATTCTTCAACTTTGTTCTTTGGCACTACTCCAGTGGTTTTTACAGGCAAATGTCCCATGGAACCATTTTTGAGTACAACCTTACCAGTCAATATTCTTGATGGTTCAGTTACTTGGTGGATGGCAAAATCTCTACCTCTGTTGCAGCTATTACCTTCAACAGTAAAACCTAATGGGTCTGTAGGATTTTCCGTTATTATGAGTTCACATCCAATAGGGCATACTTTACATTTCTTTATTATTTTGTCCATTTTGTATCCTCTCCTTGTATGAATCCATGAATAATATCTCATAGTTATATGATATTATAAAATTGAGTAAATTGATAATAAATATGGTATAATTATTGTTGTATATTGGTTATAAACTTATGTGGGGGTGGCACTGTTGGCATTGACCAAAGAAGAAATGATTTGTCCTATATGTGGCCAACCAAACAATTGCCAACATGATGAGGGCAACTGCTGGTGCGAAAAAGTGGTAATACCAAGCTACATAATAGAAATGGTTCCAGAAGATAAAAGAGGGAAGGCATGCATTTGTAAGTCTTGTGTTGAAAAATATACAAGAGAGGAGATGAAATAATATGGATGTAATTGAAGCTATAAATACAAGAAGGAGTATAAGAAAGTTTACAGGAGAAGTAATAAGCGAAGAGGAATTAAAAGTTATCCTAAAGGCGGGATTTCAAGCTCCTTCTGCTCATAACTATGAGCCTAGAGATTATGTAGTAATAAGGGATAGAGAGGTAATAAAAAAGATAGTGGAATTCCATCCCTATGCAAAAATGTTACCTGAGGCAGGCTGTGGAATAGTGGTCTGTGGAGATAGACAAAAACAGCCAGAGATGGGATTCTTAGTAGCTGATTGTTCTGCTTCTATACAAAATATGCTTCTTGCTGCTCATGGATTGGGACTTGGAGCAGTTTGGTGCGGAATATACTCTGTAGAGAATTTAGTAAAATCTATGTCAGAAGTTCTAAACCTTCCAGAGAATATAATCCCCATAGGATTAGTTGTAGTAGGTAAGAAATCTGCAGATAGGGAACCTAAAGATAGATATAATGAAAGCAAAATCCATTATGATAGATGGTAAATCCAACAAAAAACCGCCAGAATCACTGGCGGTTTTGCTATTGTTGCCACTTGGAAAACCTATTTTCAATGATGGATACCAATTTGTACATCAATACGGAGATTATAGTGAGTATAAATAGGCTCATCATTATTAAGTCAAATCGAAATACTTGACCACCATATACTAAAAGATAACCAATTCCTGCTCTAGATACTAGGAACTCTCCTACTATTACTCCAATCCAAGAAAGTCCAATGTTGACCTTTAATGTGCTTATCATGGCAGGAATGGATTGAGGGAAAACTAACTTTGTAAAAATTTGAAGCTTAGATGCCCCAAAGGTTTTTAGAAGTTTTATTTTATTCTCATCTACCGAAATGAAGCTGTTGAACATGTTCATTATAGTGATAACTATTGAAGTTACAATAGCAGTGACTATTATGCCTGAGTATCCTGTTCCAATCCATATGATTATGATTGGGGCTAGAGCAGTTTTTGGTAGAGTATTTAAAACTACCAAATAGGGTTCTAATACCTTTGCCCAGAAATCTGACCACCAAAGACCTATGGCTATAATTACTCCTAGTATAGTTCCAACGGTAAATCCTACTATGTTTTCTACAACAGATATGCCTACATGGTAAGTCAGATCTCCTTCCTTAGACATACGTATAAATGTATTCCATATGTCTGAGGGGCTGCTGGTTAAGAAGGTGTCTATTAATTTCATTCTAGCAGCAATTTCCCACAATATAAGGGCTAGTACAAATATTGATACTTGTGTAATGGTTATTATCTGTTTTCTTCTTTTAATCTTCTTTAAATATCTATAGTGTTCACAGGACATATCTTTATTTAACATGGATATCAAGCTCCTTCCATATTTGGTTGAAATAGTGTCTAAACTCAGGAGCTTCACGGCAGTTAATGGGGCTCCATATTCCTTTTGGAACGGTAAGTTCTATATCAATTATATCCTTGATAACAGCAGGTCTATTGGAAAGTACTACAACTCTATCAGACATGGATATGGCTTCAGCAATATCGTGAGTTACCATTAATGTGGTTTTTTTCTCTTTCTTGAGTATTACTCCTACCTCATCAGATATTGCTAGTCTCGTCTGATAGTCTAGTGCTGAAAAAGGTTCATCTAATAGTAGAAGTTTAGGCTCTGTCATCAAAGTCCTTATTAATGCTGCTCTTTGTCTCATTCCGCCAGATAGTTGACTAGGGTAGCTGTCCTTAAAATCTCCTAGTCCATAGGTTTCTAACATCTTTTCAGCAGTTTTTCTGGACTCATCTGTAATTTTCCCTTGTATTTCTAAACCTAGTAGCACGTTTTCAAATATGGTTCTCCATTCAAATAGCAGATCCCTTTGAAACATATATCCAATATCTTTGGAAGGCTTTTCAACTCTTTTTCCATTGAGTATTACTTCGCCACTAGAGGGTTTCATTAATCCTGCTATGATGGACAATAGAGTGGATTTGCCGCAGCCACTGGGGCCAACTATACCTATTATCTCTCCTTCATAAACGTCAAGATCTATCTTTTCAATGGCTTTAACTTCGCCATTTAATCGATGATAAGTCATACTTAAATTCTTTATCTGTAACACTGGTGCACTATCCATAGACATCTCTCCTTTAAGCGGACAATTGTTGATACTTTATAATATTCAAAAAAAAGTTTTTCTGTGAATAAAGTTAAAAATTATGAAAGCAAATTGTTAGTTTAATGGTATAATATATAAGGCATTTAAAGGAGGGAATGAATTTGCATCAATATAAAGGAAAATTAATTATACATACAGGTTCAATGTTTTCAGGGAAAACATCAAGTTTGAAGAAGGAGATTAAAAGGTTTGATATAGCAGGTTATAAGACAGTAGCCTTTAAACCTTCTATAGATACCAGATATAAGAAAAATGAGATCACAACCCATGACAAGACTTCTATGGACTGTTATTTAGTGGATAACATTGATGAGCTGATGGATTATTGTCATAAATTAAATCCTGATGTGGTGGCGATAGATGAAGTCCAGTTTTTAGGAGGTAGCGTTGATAGGATAATCTCATCTATCAATGAACTGCTTTCAAAGGATATAACTGTAGTAGTAGCAGGACTTGATATGGATTTTACAGGTACTGCCTTTGAGATAGTAAAGGAATTGATGCTCATAGCAGATTATCTGTATAAGCACCATGCTGTATGTGTGAAATGTGGTTCTGATGCATGGGTTAGCCATAGGAAATCAAAAGATCAAAACAGGATAAAAATAGGAGCTGCTGAGGAATACGAACCTCTTTGTAGGAAGTGTTTTTTGGAAGAAAAGAAGAGCATGAAGCGTGGAGAATAGGGGGACAAGTTATGGATGCTTATTTATCTTTTAGGCCATCTCCTAAGCCTATTCACAAGGAATCTGAAGATGACCTTTGGATACTATTTAAGGAAAATAAGATGTTGTTGATAAAGGAGAAGGAAAAGTTTAGGGTTCCTAGGTTAAAAGACATAATGGATTTTCACATAAATGCACAAAACGTTCAGTATATGGGAGAGCTATATGGCTGCAACTGTTTCTGCGGGGAGATGGATAAAAAAATAGAAGGGGAAAACATAGAATATCTGGATTTGTGGACTTTATCCAAGAAGGATCAGGAAATATATACTTTAGCAATGAAGGGTAGTTTGCTATTAAATTGGTTGAAGTTAAATAAATACTGTGGAGTATGTGGTGCAGAAACCTATATTAAAGATAGCTTTAACGAAAGAGCATTGGTATGTTCAAAATGTGGAAATACCACTTGGCCCAGAACTTCCCCAGCTATTATTGTGGCAGTAACAAAAGAGGATAAGCTGTTGTTAGTATATAATAGACAATTTCCTGAAAGGAAATACAGCGTAGTAGCAGGATTTGTGGAATATGGAGAAACCTTTGAAGAATGTGTAAAAAGAGAGGTATATGAGGAAACTGGAATAAAGGTGAAAAATATAAAATATTTTGGTTCACAGCCTTGGCCTTTCCCAAATTCCATGTTGGTAGCTTTTACAGCTGAATACTTAGATGGAGAAATAGTAGAAGATGGAGAGGAGATAGTCCATGCTGGATGGTTTACTAAAGAGGAAATAGAAGGTAAATACGATAAATCCATAAGCATAGGGACTAAGCTGATTGAATGGTTTATAGAAAATCACTGATATTTTTGGTATTATACTAGCTCTGTATGTAATTTAACATATAGAGCTTTTATTTTATGGACTTGTTAGAATTTTTCTCTTATGTAAACCTTTACAATATTTTTAAATTTGATATAATAATTATGTAAACTATTGTCTTTTAATTCATTTCCATTTGGTTCAAAACTTTTTCTACATTCTTTTCATATAGTCCAAATGAATAATTACAACTGAATATGGATTCCATACGACAAAATGCCTTTTTATTAAAAGGTATATATTCTTATGTTCATTTATTAACAATTGAAAGGGGGATTTTATATGAAGGTAGGCGTTTTTTGGAGGAAGTTTAGAAATGTGGAACAGCAGATGAAGCTTACACCAGAAAAGGTATATGATGATGCTTATGAGGAGGCTTTACATCACTATAATGCTTTGAAGAATGCAGGATATGATGTATGCCTTCTTGAGTGGAAGAAGGATCCAAGGGAGACTTTAAAGGAAATTAGAAAGGAAAATGTGGACATAGTATTCAATGCATCCAGCTTAAAAGAGGTTGCATTTTTGGAGACCTTTGGAATTCCCTATGTAGGATCGGGCATAGACCTCATACCAATGAACAAGGCAAAAAGAAAGGAAATAGTTGCCTTTTATGGACTACCAACCCCTAAATTTGTAGTTGCTAACGATGTGGACACCATACCAGAGATTAATTTAAGATATCCTCTATTTGTAAAACCCATAGAAGGAAGAGGTAGTGCTGGAATAACTGAGGAAAACATAGTATACAGATATGAAGATCTACCAAAGGTAGTAGAGAAGATAACCAGGAAATTAGGACAAAAAGCCTTAATAGAGGAATTCATAGAAGGTAGAGAGTTAACCGTTGGGATTATAGGATATAGGGAACCTATAGTGTTGCCCATTGTTGAAATAGGATACAACTCGGTGAAAACCAATACGTTTGAACATAAGATGTATGATATGGAATTGATAAAATGTCCTGCTGATTTAACTAAAGAGGAAGAGAAAAAGGTAAAGGATGTGGCTTTGAGAGTATATAAAGTTTTAAATGCCAAGGACTTTTCAAGAATTGATATGATATTAGGAAAGGATGGAATTCCATATTTCTTGGAGATAAATACTTTTGCAGGGCTTACCATGGATTCTAGGAAAGATAATGAAGGCAACATGAAAATACATCATGGATACATGGGATATGCTGCCAAGGCATATGGAATGACTTCCTCAGAGTTCCTTGGTAAAATATTGGAGAGTGCAATAGATAGATATGGATTAGCTGAAACTGAAAAAATTGGAGAAAAATCCATTTCATAATAATATAATCCCCTATTTGAATATTCAAATAGGGGATGTGTTTTTCTTATTTTATATAGCTGTCAAAATAGCCTTGGATGTATATAATAGGAGTTCCTTTATCTCCGCTTCCTGAAGTAAGGTCGCAAAGGGATCCGATAAGGTCTGTAAGCCTTCTTGGAGTAGTACCTTGTGATATCATATTTCCTACTAAGTTTGATTCTTTATTTTCTATATATTGTATGATAGCTTTCTTTAGCTCTTCTCCCTTTAGATTTGGAAATTCGTTATCAGCGATGTATTTTAATTTTATTTCATTAGGAGTTCCCTCTAGTGCTTTTGTATAGGCAGGAGATACCACTGGATCTGCTAGTTCCCAAATTTTCCCTACGGGGTCTTTGAAAGCTCCATCTCCATAGATCATTACTTCCACAGTTTTTCCGGTCTTTTGTTTTAATATGGATTGAATATCTTCAACTATAGGCTGACAATCTCTTGGGAAAAGCTTTATTGAAGTTTCTGTAGCTTTATTTGAACCAAGTAATCCATACTTTTCGTTGTAACCACTGCCATTTACGGGGTTAGTTAATATATCATCTAGTCCATAGACTTTCTCTGCTCCACTAGATTTTAATATTCTTTTGGTTCTCATTCTTGAGTGGATATCGCAGGTAAGTACGTTCTTTGTGTATCCTAATATGGTCCTTGGGTCGTTGGAGAATATGATTTCACACTCAGCACCACATTCTTCAATGATAGACTTATAGTATTCTACATAATCTATTCCAGTAAATGGATGCTTTTTATGTCCAAATAGGTCTCTAAATTGTTCTTCTGTTAAAACGTCAGTCCATGGATTTATTCCCTTTTCATCAAGTTCATCTATGCTAATCAATTCATTTCCAACTTCATCTGATGGATATTGGAGCATAAGTACAATTTTCTTTACTGCTTTCGCAATACCCTTTAAGCAAATAGCAAAGCGATTACGGCTTAGTATAGGGAATATGACTCCTATAGTGTCATGGCCTAATTTTGATTTAACATCTGCTGAGATTGCATCTATATCTGCATAGTTTCCCTGAGTACGAGCTACTACCGACTCAGTTATAGCTATAATATCTCTATCCTTAATGGTAAAACCTTCAACTTCTGAAGCTTTCAAAACAGTATCTACTACTATTTCTATGATATTGTCTCCTTCTTTCATAATTGGAGCTCTAAGTCCTCTAACTACAGTACCAACCATTCTTTCCATTATAAATCTCTCCTTTTATATTAGTTTGAGAAAAGATTTTAATCTCTATACTTGTAATATACACTATTTAATGATATAAGTAAAATAAATAGATTTAATACTAGATATAAGGAGTAATTATATGTCTGTAAAACTGGATTTATATAAGATTTTTTGGGAAGTGGCTAAAAGTGGAAGCCTTTCCAAAGGCGCTAAAAATTTATATATGACCCAGCCAGCTGTAAGCCAAGCAATTCACCAGCTGGAAGAAGAGTTGGGAATTAGGCTTTTTACTCGTATTCCAAGGGGAGTAGTATTGACTAATGAGGGAAAGATACTGTTTGAACATGTAAGTTCAGCCATGAACTTAATAAAGCTAGGAGAGATAAAATTAGCTGAATCAAAAAACTTAATGTCTGGAGTTTTGAGAGTAGGAGTAGGAGATACTATTTCTAAATATTATCTTCTGCCATATTTAGAATCCTTTCATAAGGAATATCCTAATATAAAGTTAAACATCATAAACAGGACTACATTGGAAATATGTCAGCTATTAAAATCGGGAGAAGTGGATATTGGAATTTGCAATCTTCCAATTAGAGATTCTGCACTTAATGTAATAAAGCTGATGGATATACAGGATATATTCGTTTGTGGTAAAAAGTATAAGTATTTGACTTATAAGAAGTTATCTTTTGAAGAACTAGCACAGCTTCCTCTGATACTATTAGAGGGCAAGGCCAATTCAAGGCAATATGTGGAGAAATTCTTACTGTCAAGAGGATTGAGGATTGAACCGGAAAT
>ENA-OWPA01001863-OWPA01001863.1-bioreactor-metagenome-genome-assembly--contig:-NODE-1863-length-11987-cov-2.652393_pt1 | contig 11987 bp, 10 predicted proteins | sample MGYA00238139_ERZ651803 | MGnify/ENA primary metagenome ERZ651803 (study PRJEB26909, sample SAMN07631231) | bioreactor metagenome | isolation source: Switchgrass digestor | place: USA: Dartmouth...
CCAATTAGAGTACCACTAAAAAATCATTCTTGTTATTAATTTGCTCTGTTATATTCCTGTGTTGATTATACTACGTTTATGCTAAGAAACTGAAAGTTTAGTTTAATAATGCAGTATGAAATTGCATTGATTTTAAAATTTTAAGGTGCTATAATCAACAAAAAAAGGGGGGAGTAGTATGAAAATATTAGTAACAGGATTTGATCCATTTGGTGGTGAAAAGGTAAATCCATCCATTGAAGCAGTTAAGCGATTACCAGATACTATTGCAGGTGCAGATATAATTAAAGTTGAGCTACCTACAGTATTTGGCAAATCAATAAAAAAACTTGAAGAAGTTTTAGAAAGAGAAAACCCAGATATAACCATCTGTGTAGGACAAGCAGGGGGTAGAAATAGGATAAGCGTAGAGAGAGTTGCAATCAATATAAGTGATGGGAGAATACCAGATAACGAAGGCTATCAACCTATTGATGAGCCTATATTTGAAGATGGAGAAAATGCTTATTTTTCAAATTTACCCATTAAAGCTATGGTAAAAGAAATGAATGATAAAAACATCCCTGCAGAAGTATCCAATACAGCTGGTACCTATGTATGTAACCATATAATGTATGGACTCCTATATAATATAAATAAAAAGTATCCAAATATGAAAGGTGGATTTATACACATACCTTTCTTACCAGAGCAAGTTATTGACAAGAAGGATAGCCCAAGCATGAGCTTAGATTTAATAGTTAAAGGACTTGAAGTTGCTATAGAGGCAGCAATTAAATATGATAAAGACATAAAAGTAATTGGTGGAGAAATCCATTAGTAAATATGGTATTTAAGTTGAAAAAGCAGAAAACTAAGCTAGTTTTCTGCTTTTTATTTTATAGAGTATTATGCTTTAATTGAATCTATAAAGGATTTAATAATACGCTGCCCATATTGAACAAGGGAATACCTTCCTTGGTTTAAACACCAATCATAAGTTAGACCTCGTTCCAGGATAGCATACCATTCAGTTAACTCTTGATAGGTAAGAGAACTCTTTATTTCCCCTCGATCTATACCTTCCTTAATGATGGTTGAAATTATTTTATAATATATTCTGTCAGGGTTTATAATATGGCGCTTGTTATTAGTCATAACTTGTAATCCATATAATGTAGCAAAGAGTTGCCTATAAGGGGAGTTTTCAAGACTTTCCATGACGAATTGGTTGAATTTCATTAGTTTTTCCAATGAATTAAGATTAGGATCTAAATTTTCCCACCATTGTTCGTAATCTTGATCGAATCTGTATGCTATATAAAACAGCACCTCTTCTTTACCGTGAAAATGGTGATAAAATGCTCCTCTTGACGTTTTTGAAAGCTTAATGATTTGATCAATGGTAGTATTTTCATATCCCTGTTCTAAAAACAGCTTCCAAGCAGCTTCTATGATTCTCTCCTTAACGCTGTTTCTTTGGTCATTTTTCATGGCATTACAGCTCCTCTTAAAGTATATATCTTTAGTGCAACCTTCATTATATCACATTGATTAAAGTTAATCAATTTTGCCAATTAAAAGAATTATGAGATACATTAATACGAAAATCGTTATTTAATGATGTTTTATACTAAAAATTGTTAATATTTAAACTTGATTTATATTTTGAGAATTAATATAATATAATAAAATTAAGTACGGAACAGAGTACGGTTTTGATACCCATGGAGGTGTGGCTATTTTGGATAAGATTTATATTGAAGAAGGAATCAGTTGGGAGGAAAAGAAGAAAGCCATTGAGGCAAGTTTAATAATGGGATTTTTTTCTACTTCTGCCAAGTTTCCAGTTGTGTCTAGAACAGGGGGAATGAAGATTCCGGATAGTTTAAAGGAATTAGAGGATATTTGTCAATTGAAAAATGATAAATGGCCTGATGACTATATTTCTGCAACTAAAAGTGCAAAGCCTATTATGGAATTTGATTGGAGAAAGAAAAAGGGACTAGAGAGTCTCTTTTATAAAGGTGTTTTTCTTGAAGATACTAATTTTGATCAACTTCCAGATAAATTAAATTTCAAAATATCCATTCCCAAGGATTGTGATCTTTCTATTTTAACAGCAGCCTGTAATTTTGCTTTTAGATTTGGTATGGAGACTACTGCTTATGAAGGTCCAATTATAGCTGATGAAAGCTGGGATGGGAATCTTATCGTTTTTGAACCTGATCATGATTGCAGCATGGAACTGATAGAGGATGGGGAAAGGTTTATCGTTCGCATATGCGGTAAGGGAGAAGAGCTTGAGAAGTTTTCATCTTACATATGCGAGAATTTCCCTTTGTTGCCCGAAGGAAGGACATGGATAGATCAACTCCAAGAGATGACTGAAAGCTTTTCTATGAGAAATTTAGATGGGCAACTGTCTTATCTAAAAGCATATGAAAAGGAATTGGAAGGAAATATTACAGCTTACGTTTCTCCAAGAATAGATAGGATGTTAGATAAAGTTTCCCCTCAATTCTCAAAGGTTAAGTTTATAAACCACAAGGGGCTAAAAAAGATATATGAGAAGACTTATGATATACTTTGGGAAGTAGATGTTTTCAAGGATATTTTGGAAAAGAGAGTATATGCCACTTTAAAACCAGGAGATAGGGTAGAAATATACGGTGCATTAAGTGAAGACAAGGATACTAGGATGTCCTTAGTTGAAGAGATAAAAGAAAAGTTGGAAAAACTTCAAGCTACATTAAGTGAAATTCAGCTGATATGTGCATATAAACAAGGGTTTTCTTGGATTGAAGAAGTAATACTTCCTCAACTGGAAGGCAAACAAGTAAATAAAATAGAAATAGCCTTTAAGCCTTTCCTTCCAGAAGGAGAAACAGAATGGTTAGATGAAGATGGTGCCACGCCTTCCTATCACAATATAGGAGGAGATGACCCTAATAAGTGGTATGATGTACCAATTAGGTATTTACAAGAGTTGTATCCCATAGATGACATTATTGCCATGAAGCTTAACATCCATAGGGATATGATAGAGTTTATCCCATATGAAGGGACAGAAGATATAACTTATGAAGTAAGAGCATTTGGTGACGGTAATGAAATTTTAAATGCTAGGTATAAGGCATCCTATTCAGAAAGGCCTTATTTGGATGATTATCCACAAAAAGGGAAAGCACATCCTTCAACAGGATTTATAAAAGTTTTAATTAATGGAAACGAGATTGTTAATGAACAAATTAAAACCGACGTAGAGAATATTTGGGATATATATCAATCTGATATACTACCTGAGTGTAGGGAATTTATAGAAGAAAAGATTAGTGGAGATATTAGAGAAGACATGCAGCCATTCTTTTCTCAGCTGCGTTTAGATATAGTGGTTAGTGAGCCAGATTATGCTTTGCCCTGTAGAGAGGATATGATATCTTCACTAGATGATCTACATGAGGATATATACTTTGTTGGGTTGGATTATTTTAAAAACTACGGTATACAAAAAAGCAATGTTATGTTGGATGCTCCAGGATTGATTTTGCCAGTTATAAAAAAGGGACAAGGCAAACCAAGCTTCAAGGTAACATTGTATGATGAAATGGAAAAGGTCCCTTGCATTAAAGATAATAAGAGGGTAATAAGAGCAAAGTATACTAGAGATGAAGTAGAAATGTACATACAGAAGATATGCTATAAAGATGGAGATATAATCACATACTTAAAGACCAATATACAAGACGATAAGCTTATAGAAAGCTATTTAAATTTACTTGAAAATCAATTATTGGAAACAAGTAATCTAATCAGTGGAACTAAAGTGTTGAAAATAATAAATGATAATGGATGTTATTCAGCGGAAATAAAAGAACTTAAAGAACAAGAGAAGGACCTTAACATTTTGGATATAGATTTAATGGAATACGATTTAATTGGATATGACCAATATATACAGATAATAGAACAGCTAAGACGAGTGCCAGGAATTGGAGTATATCCTGTTGCTACATCTTATCAGGGAAGAGATATTTACGCTATTGAGATACTACCAAAAGAAGAAGGATATGTATCCAGAACTAAAAGGATAACAAAATTACCTTCTCAAATTATAAACTGTAGGCATCATGCCAATGAAGTATCTAGTACTAATGCAGCTTTTATACTGTTGAAAAAGATACTTACGGAAGAGAAATATAAAAATCTTCCTGATAGACTAAACCTTGTAATTGTTCCTATGGAAAATGTAGATGGCTCAGAAATACACTATCAGCTTCAAAAGGATAATCCTTATTGGAAGTTTCATGTTGCACGATTTAATTCTATAGGTAAGGAGTTTTATTATGAACACTTTAAAGAGGATACTATCCATACTGAAGCAATAGGATTTAAGAAGCTATGGGCAAGATATCTACCTGATGTAGTTGTAGACAACCATGGAGTTCCAAGCCATGAATGGTCTCAACAGTTTTCAGGATATACTTCTCCTTCTTACAAAGGATTTTGGCTGCCTCGTTCTCTATTGTATGGATATTTCTGGATAGTTACAGATGAAGTTTATAAAAGCAACTATTTGGTCAATAAGAAGATAGAAGATGTGGTAGCAGATGCAATTGGAGAAAATGAGGAAATGACTAAATGGAACAAAGAGTGGATGTCAAGGTTTGAAAAATATGCTCATAGTTGGATGCCAAAACTTTTTCCTGCTAATTATTATAAGAATATGATTAACTATTGGATACCATTTGAATTTGACCCAGAACATCGTTATCCATCAATTCGTTTTCCTTGGATTACAACTGTGGCTTATACTAGTGAAGTTGCAGATGAAACAGCTCAAGGACAATATTTAAATTTATGTGCACGGGCTCATGTGATTCATGACGAAGCTATAATACAGATGCTAATGAATAATAGCAAATGTTTATTTGAAAGAAAGCTTGAGATTTCCGAGGATAAGATATCTATAAGCTGTATTAGACACAGACCTGTAGTTGTATAATACAGCTTTGGTATATTAATTTTAATATTGGAGGAGGTAGATTTATGGAGTATGCAAAACTATTAGGAATTTTAATTGTCATTATTGGATTTGCTATGAAGATGGATTCAATATTGATTATCATGCTTTCAGCAGTTGTTACAGCATTTGTAGGAGGACTTGGAATTACGGGTCTTTTGGAGACATTAGGGACCTCATTTGTTTCCAACAGAAGTATGGCAATATTTATATTGATTATGCTAGTAACAGGTACATTAGAAAGGAATGGTCTAAAGGAAGCAGCTGCAAAGCTTATAGGAAAGATTAAGAGTGCATCTGCAGGAATGGTTATAGGAGCCTATGGTATCATGAGAGCCATTTTTGCTGCATTTAATGTAAGTTTTGGTGGAGTTGCTGGATTTGTAAGACCAATTATAATGCCTATGGCAACAGGTGCTGTCGAAGCACAGGGTAAAAAGGTACATGAGGATTATCTGGAAGATATAAAAGGAATGGCTTCTGGAATGGAAAATATAGCTTGGTTTTTCTGTCAAGTTTTGTTCGTTGGGGGATCTGGAGCTCTTCTAGTTCAATCAACACTAGCTTCTTTAGGATATGAAGTGGAATTGATTGATCTAGCAAAAATTGAAATTCCAGTTGCTATTGTTGCTGTTGGAGTAGGTATAATATATTACTTTATAAAAGATAAAAAGCTTGTTAAGAAATACTATGGAAATAAATCTAACAGCAAAGCGTAAAGTATTATCTATATGCTATTAATTAAAAAGATCGTAATAAAATAGACTAATATATAAGGGGTGGAATAATATGTCGTTTTTTATGGATGTTGAAATTCCATTGGGAACAAAGTTGCTTGAAGTGATTTTTATAGTAATGGGATTGCTTTCCATTTATACTGGTATAAAAAATGGGTTGGATGAAGAAAATCCTTCGAGATTAGGGACGGCTCTATTTTGGTGTTCATTAGGTATTGTGCTTGCATTTGGAAGATGGATACCACCAGTTATTGACGGACTTCTAGTTGTTATTATGACAATTCCAGCTATTTTGAGGAAAGTAAAAGTTGGAAAACAGAATCCTCCTACTAAGGAAGAAATGGAATCAGCATTTAACAGAATCGGAATGAAGATATTTGTTCCTGCACTATCTATGGGATTCTTTGCTATTATATTTGCTCTTTATACGAATATGGGTGCATTAGTTGGTATAGGAGCAGGAGTTTTGGTAGCTATAATACTATTGATGGTTTATTCTAAAGATAACAAACCACAAGTATTTTTGGATGATTGCGAAAGATTATTATCAACAGTAGGACCACTTAGCATGTTACCAATGTTGTTAGCTAGTTTAGGAGCAATTTTTACAGCTGCTGGAGTTGGTGATGTAATAGCTTCTCTAGTTGGCAATATTGTACCTGAAGGTAATGTGAATGTAGGAATTATAGTATATGCTATTGGAATGATGTTGTTTACTATGATAATGGGTAATGCCTTTGCAGCTATCACTGTAATGACTGTTGGAATTGCTGGACCATTCGTTCTTGCATATGGTGCTAATCCAGTTGTAATTGGTATGATTGGATTAACATCTGGATATTGTGGAACCCTATGTACTCCAATGGCGGCAAACTTTAACATTGTTCCAGTAGCTATGCTTGATATGAAAGACAGAATGGGAGTTATTAAAAATCAAATAGTTCCAGCTTTAATAATGATCTTATTCCAAATTATATATATGATAGTATTAAAGTAAGGGTAAGAATCGGGGAGAAAATATGCATTGCAATCCAGAATATGGAGCTAAAATAATAATAGAGAATTGGATGAGGATAAAACCTAAGGATAGATTGCTTATAGTAACTAGTTATCAATATATTATGGAAGCTTCTTTACTTAAAGAATGTGCACTTAAAAGAAGGGCTGCTGTAGATATGATGATTCATGAGAAAGCAGGACCACAAATAGGAGTATTTTTTGATGAGAACGAAACCATATTTGATGGATATACTGCCATTATTGGAGCTACTGACTATTCATTGATAACAACTAAAGCAACTAAAAGAGCAGTTAAAAGAGGAAGTAGATTTTTATCACTTCCTCTTTCTGTAAATAATAATAGGTCAATGTTATCCTATGATTTTATTGCTATGGATACTAAAAAGGCTAAAATGATGGCTAATTTGATAATGAAGTATATAAAAAACTCTTCTATTATAAAAATAAGTACTGATAAAGGTACTGATATGAAAGTTTATAAAAGAGGAAGGAAGCCTGGATTTTTCAATGGAGTTCCTAAAGATGGAAATGGGTTGTCTTCAGCAAGTTTTGAAATATATGTACCTATAGAAGAGACTAAGACAGAGGGGATAATGGTAGTTGATGGCTCCCTTGGCTACATAGGAAAGCCACAAGAACCAGTAAAAATAGTATTTTCAAAAGGGAAAATTGCTGAAATAGAAAAGAATAGAAGCGGAATCAGATTAAGGGAATATCTTGAAACATATAATGATTCTAATATGTATTTTGCATCAGAATTTGGAATGGGTTTAAATTCCTATTCAAAATGTGAAGGAAATTGCTATATAGAAGATGAATCAGCTTACGGAACTTTTCACATTGGACTTGGCAGAAATATAGCCTTAGGAGGAGTTCATGAAGCAAAGGGACATTTTGACTTAGTATCTTTAAATCCCGATGTTTATGCTGATAATATGAAGATAATGGATCGAGGTAGAATTATCGTTCCAGAATTTCATATTTAGAAATTTTAATTCCAACATATTATGTATTGTAATATGTTGGAATTTTTTAAAAATATATCATTATATTTGAGAATAAAACATATAAATACATTGACATATTAAATTAAAGTGTTATACTATATGTTGTACGAAATCATTTAATATATTATTTAATGATAAAAACAACTTAGGAGGTTATCTAATGGCATCTATTACTTATTTTAATAGGGATGATATAAACAAATCAAACCCTATATTCTCACAAATTCGTACAACTATAGAAACAGTCTTTTATGGAAATAACGTAAATAAGGTTAATTCCTTAAAAGAAGCATATAGATTAGCTGCTAATTCTCCTGGAACTATAATAACTGATATGCCAGTATATAAACCAGAAGAGATTGGATTGGATGAAGATGCTAAGATCTTATTATTTAACGATGGAGCAGTAACTGGAAGATGTGCAGCTGCAAGGAGAATCATTGGAGAAGAGGGAATAGATACATCCTATTATGCGGAAATCATAAGAGATGCTGCTTATAAAACTAGATATAAGAAGATGTACCATGCACAAGCTTATGTTGGCTTACATGAGGATTTCATGGTTAAAGCCCATTTGTTGATACCTGAAGGCCATGAGAATATATTGTACAACTGGCTACTTAACTTCCAATATATAAGTGAAGAGTACGTAAATATGTATAAAAACTCAAAGACATTTGAAAATGAGGGGGACATTTACATATTCTCAGATCCTGATTGGGAACATGATGATCATCCATTGGGGCTATCCATATTCGACCCTGAACACAACTGTGCTTGTATTTTAGGGATGAAGTATTTTGGCGAGCATAAGAAGGGAACTTTAACATTAGCTTGGGGAATTGCTAATAGAAATGGATTTGCATCCTGCCATGGGGGATTGAAAAGATACAATTTGGATGACAATAGAAAATACACCATAGGCGTATTTGGTCTTTCTGGTTCAGGGAAATCAACCATCACTCACGAAAAACATGGTGGCAAATATGATATCACCATATTGCATGATGATGCATATGTGATTTCAACTGAAGATGGATCTTCTGTTGCCCTAGAGCCATCTTATTTTGACAAGACTCAAGACTATCCTTTAAATTCCGGTGCTAACAAATACCTAATAACTGTACAAAACTGCGGTGCTACATTGGATCAAGATGGAAAATGCGTTATAGTAACAGAGGATATTAGAAATGGCAATGGAAGAGCTATTAAATCCAAGTTGTGGGCGGATAATAGAGTGGATAAGATAGATGAACCGGTAGATGCTATTATATGGCTTATGAAAGATCCTGCTCTACCTCCTGTATTGAAGATAAATAATTCGGTATTAGCTGCAGTAATGGGAGCTACTTTGGCTACTAAGAGAACTACTGCAGAAAGGCTAGCAAAAGGTGTTGATAAGAATGCTTTGGTAATTGAACCTTATGCAAATCCGTTTAGAACTTATCCTTTAGGAGATGACTATAATAAATTCAAGAAGTTGTTTGAGGATAGGAAAGTGGATTGCTATATATTCAATACTGGATTCTATTTAGATAAAAAAGTTCCAAAGGAAGTAACATTAAAAGCTTTAGAGCTTATAGTAAATGGAGAAGCTCAGTTTGAGCCCTGGGGAACTTTTACAGATATCCAATACCTTCCAATAGAAGGATTTTATAGAGAAATGGATGAAGAGTATAAGGACATATTAAATCAGAGCATTGATTATAGATTGAGTTTCTTAGAGAACATTAAAAAAGCAAAGGGCGGAAGGGATAGGCTTCCTGAGGAAGCTTTAGACGTTTTATATAGAATGAAAGAAGAACTAAATATTAAAGTAGAAGAAGGGGTAGCTTTTTAAGGCTCCCCCTTCTTTATTTGATTAATATCCTCTTCTTAAATCTACTACGTTTAGTAATTGTTCATTATTTTTATATCTTTTTAGATTTTCATAGGTTATGTTGTATCTTCTCTTATATACCATTTCTGAAGCCCATGAGTTGTGTGGTGTTATATATACGTTATCCATTTCCCATAAAGGACTGTTTACTGGTAGTGGCTCTTCTTCAAATACATCTAAAGCAGCTTTCTTTATTTTTCCAGATCTTAAATTTTCTATAAGAGCTTGTTCATCTATTATACTTCCTCTAGCGATATTGATTATATAAGTGCCTTCATTCATGCTTTCAAATACCTGATTGTTTACTAGATGATGAGTTTTTTCTGTATAAGGTGCGGCTACTACGATTATATGGCAGTCTTTTACTACTTCATTTATTCTATCTATGCTGTAGCATTTGTGGAAATGATTAGCTTCTTTGCCACTAGTATTTATTCCAATTATATTCACACCAAAGCCTTCAAACCTCTTTGCTGCCTCTTGGGCTATAGAGCCAGTTCCTATGAATCCTATAGTTTTTCCATAGAGTTCTAATAGATGAGAGTTAGGTTCCCAGACTTTCTTTTTTTGTTTTTCAAAGAATTCTTTGCTGTTTTTGAACATTTCTAAAGTTTTTAGCACTATCCATTCAGCTATAGGGATACTATATCCTCCTCTGTTGTTAGTTACCAAGATGTTTTTTTTCAATACTTCTTCTGCTGGCACTTGGTTTACACCAGCGCTTAGCAGTTGAATCCACTTTAGATTAGGAAACATATTGATTTGAAGCCTATTGAAAGGATTAAAGCATACTAATATATCTATATCTTTAATATCTTCGGAAAATTTTACCTCATCTTCTGGTTTGAATATAACGTCGTATCCTAAATCTATAAGGCTTTGAAATTCTTCTTCTGTAAACTTTAATGTTGTTAGTACTTTCAAATAAATCACCCCTTATGTTTTAGTTATATACCCTATTAGTAGTTTTTATTATAATTAAATATGCTTAAAAATCCAATCAATAAGTTCAATACACAAATCAGCAGTGGAATCGTTTACATCTAGTACAGGGTTTAGTTCTACAAAATCCATGGATTTTACCAATTTAGTTTCAATAAAGGATTTGAACATCAACTTGCCTTCTTCTAAACTAAATCCTCCATCCACTGGAGTACCCGTTCCTGGTACTAGCTTTTTATCCAACACATCTATATCAAAGCTTAAATGGATAGCATCGATATTTGAATTATTGATCTTATTTATTATTTCATTGATTACAGAATCCAATCCTTGTTTGCGAATTTTTTCCATAGTATATAGATTTAATTTTGTTTTTTCAGCTAATTCAATCTCTCCTTGATCCAAGTCTCTAGCACCTATTATAAAGGCGTTTTCAGTTTTTACTTTTGGACCATTAAAATATACGTTTACCAAGGATGGATCTCCATAGCCTAAAGCAGCAGCTAGAGGCATTCCATGACAATTTCCAGATGGAGTTGTGTCATCAGTATTTATATCTCCATGGGCATCAACCCAGATAACTGCTAAGTTATTAAAATATTTGCTAGCTCCAGATATGCTACCTAATCCTAGGGAGTGATCTCCTCCAAATATGAAGGGGAAACTACCAGCCTTTAAGGAACTGTATACTAGATGAGCAAGGTTATTATTCATTTCAGTTATTTCCTTTAAGTATTTTATCTTTTTATGGTGAGCATACTTATTATCTTCCGATACTTTAGGTATATAAAGGTTTCCTAAATCGTATACGTTTTCTTTATATTTTTTTACTACATCTATTATTCCTTTTTGTCTTAGCTTTTCTGGCCCGCATTGAACTCCTTCTCTGTCAGCGCCGTATTTTACTGGTACTCCAATTAAGTTTATGTTCATAGGAAAAACCTCCTTACAATATAATAGAGAAATTTGCTATTATATTATATCATTAAATTAGGGAAAGTCAGAGTATTATTATTTTTATCACAATTTGCAAACATGTTTTAAAAGCAAAGGAACAATGGTAATATAAAATACAAGAGGAGGGATTATAATGAAAGCTTTAATTGTAATCGATATGCTCAATGACTTTATTTGTAAGGATGGGAAATTGTATTCTGGGGAAAGGGCAGAACAAATTGTAGATTTTATAAATGAAAAGATAGATTACAAAATTGGATGAAAATGTGGTGGGAGACCCGAAAGAAAGACCATAGCAGCCTTGAGCCTGTATGGTGGCTGAAAGCCCTATAGGATTACCCGAAGTTGGGGAGGGGGCCCCAACCGGCAGTTTTTTGGGTGGGGTTCCCAAAAAACTAGCCGACAAAAACGAAAGAAAAGTTTCGGAGGGTTCATAGTAACAC
>ENA-OWPA01001866-OWPA01001866.1-bioreactor-metagenome-genome-assembly--contig:-NODE-1866-length-11984-cov-2.664399_pt1 | contig 11984 bp, 14 predicted proteins | sample MGYA00238139_ERZ651803 | MGnify/ENA primary metagenome ERZ651803 (study PRJEB26909, sample SAMN07631231) | bioreactor metagenome | isolation source: Switchgrass digestor | place: USA: Dartmouth...
TATATTAATAGTTTTGCTTCGCCAATCTAATAGATCTGATTTTGCATTATTAGTAAGTGTAATTACAGGTATTATTATATTTTCAATGGTTATAGATAAGGTAAAGTATATAGTTGATACATTAAGCAATTTATCAAGGAGTGCAAACATAGAATTTACTTATTTTACGACAATACTTAAAATTATTGGCATTGCATATATAGTAGAATTTGGAGCTCAAATTTCTAGAGATGCTGGAGAAGAAGCAATTGCTTCAAAAATTGAACTTGGAGGTAAAGTTATAATTATGGTTCTTGCAATGCCAATATTATTAGCTTTAATGGATTTAATAATAAAAATACTTCCTTAAAGGTGGATAAATATGAAAATAAACAGATGCATAATCTCATTTGTAATTTTATTGATACTATTGCTTTCGCCTATTTCAATTGCTGAAAAAGAAGAAAGTTCAATAAATGATAAGTTTTTAGAAGAGCAATTAAATAGTTTAAACATTGAAGACCTGGAAGAGATTTTAGAAGATATTGTTAATACTAGCAGTGAATATTATAAAGGGGTAAAAGTTAGGGATCTATTATATTCTGCAATAAAGGGGAAAAATCCTTTAGACCTAAAAGGTTTTTTAAATATAATTTTTAAGGCTCTAATAGATGAATTATTAAGCAACTTATCATTAATATCTCAAATAGTTGTTGTAACTGTAGCTTGTTCAATTTTATCAAATTTGCAAAATAGCTTTGCAAAGGATGATATTTCACAATTAGCAAATTATGTTTGCTATATAATACTATCAATGATGGTAATAAATAGCTTTATTTTAGCTTTAGAATTAGGTAAAGGAACAGTAGTGAAAATGGTTGATTTTATGCAAATCATATTGCCTATATTATTAGCTTTGTTGACAGTGGTAGGTAGTCCAGGGACAAAATTATTTTTTAACCCAGTAGTATTAGGTGCTGTAAATATAATAGGAACTTTAATTAAGAATATCATATTTCCTCTAATTTTTTTTACATTCGTCATAGGAATAATTAGCAATATCTCTAATAAAGTTCAGTTTAATAAATTATCTGATTTAATGCGAGAAATTGTAGTTGTGATACTGGGGGCTTCTTTTACTGTTTTTATAGGCATAATTACCATATATGAAATAGGTTCAAATATAGATGGTATAACCATAAGAACAGCTAAGTTTGCAGTAGATAGTTTTATACCAATAATTGGAAAGTTTCTATCAGATGCTGTTGAAGCCGTAGCAGGTAGTTCTGCTATATTAAAAAATGGAGTCGGAATGATGGGGTTGATCTCGTTAGTGTTAATTTGCCTAATTCCAGTAATAAAGATATTGATATTGATATTTGTTTATAAATTGATAGCTGCATTGATACAGCCAATAACGACTGAAACAATTTTATCCTACTTTAATGAGATAACAAAATCATTGGTATTGATATTAACTGGAATACTATCAGTTACTACTATGTTTTTTATAACTATAACAGTTATAGTTGATGCCAGTAACGCTGCACTTTTGTTAGGGTAGGTGATTATGATTGGGGATTATTGACTTTTTTAGAAACTGGGTTAAAGATATTGCGATAATGTTTATATTGCTTTCTATGATAGAACTTATACTACCAAATGACAATATGAAAAGATATGTAAATATTGTTATAGGATTTATGATAATAATTGTAATAATAACGCCCTTTGTAAGGTTGATAAATAGCAATTTCAATATAGAAAAAGAAGTTTTTAAAAACATGATAGACAATATTGAGTTTCAGTATCAAGAAGATTCAAATCTAAAAATTGTTCAAGAAAAACAGATTAAAGAAACCTATTTAAACAAGTTAAGAGAAGATATTAAAAATACATTAGATGGAACTATAGATTATGATATATACGATATTAATATATCAATATTTGAAGATGAAGAAAATTACGGAAATATAAAAGATATAGAAATAATCATGGAAAGCACAAATAATAACTTAGATCATGATCAAGATTCCATAAATACTGTTAAGATTGAAGAAATACGAATAAATAATTTATATTCAGAAGAAGATGAAATAACTGAGTTAGAAGGTAATGAAAACATAAAAGATATATTATATGAAAAATATAGCGTACCTAAAGACAATATTAAAATATATGTTAAAAATAACTAGGGGGAAGGTGGTTTTAGTGGAGAAAATAATTAACAAGATTATAGAATATTTTAAACACATGAACAATAAAGACATAATGAGAAATTTATTTGTAGTGCTTATAATTGGAATAATTTTATTTATATTGGCTGATATTTTTATAAATAATAGCAATACAAGGAATATAACAACTGACTCGGAAAGCAAAGTTGAAAATATAAATTATAACTATTCTGACTATAGTACTTTGCTGGAAAGCAAATTAGAGAATGTGCTTAGCCAGCTAAAAGGTGTAGGAAAAGTTAAAGTTATGATAACTTTAGAGGATACTACTGAGATTATTCCAGCATTTAACACAACAAAAAACAATGAAAATACAAAAGAAATTGATTCTCAAGGAGGAACTAGAGAAATTGTAAGAGAAGATATGACAATGCAAATGGTAACAAACGAAGAAGGTGAACCAATAGTATTAAAAGAGATCAAACCAACAATTAAAGGTGTAATAGTAATAGCGGATGGAGCTGAAAATTTAGAAGTAAAAGAGATGTTATATGAGGCTGTAAAGACAGTTTTAGGAATCCCTGGAAACAGGGTTGAAATTTATTCTAGAAATTAAAAGGGGGATGATTTTATGTTTACTATTAAAAAGCCTGTTATTGTAACCATATTAGTTTTTATATTGGTATTAACTGGTTATATCAATCATAATTTAACTAAAAGAGCATCATCAAGAGTTTCTAGTGATTACCAAAGGTATGAAGAAATTGAGTTATCAAAAATAAATCAATCTGAAGATAATAATTTAGTAGCAGCCTTATCAGAAGGAAATGAGGAGAATTTAGAGATTATTGATTCTGAAGAAAATGATAATGAGAATAAAATTGAGGGAACTGAAAGTGTTGATGAGATAGTCCAAAGGGCTGAAGGTAATATATCTGAAACAATAAGCAATCAAGAAAATTTAAATTCAAAGAATTATTTTATTGAACAAAGACTTTCAAGAGATAAATTAAGAGCTGAATTAATTGATAGATTAAATGATATTGTTAATAATGAAAACAGCAGTCAAGAGATGGTAACTGAATCCCAGAAAAAAATTATGGAGATTGGTGATATTTCTGAAAAAGAATTAGTAATAGAAGGATTAATAAAAGCTAAAGGATTTAATGAAGTGTTAGTTTTTCTCACCAAAAATGATGCTAAAGTAATAGTAGATACTGATGAGCTTACTGAGCAGGATGTAGTAAAGATTTTAGATATAGTTATTAATGAAACTGATTTAGATGCTTCTAATGTAAAAATTATGAAAAAAAATTAGAATTACTTTGTAAAAAAACTATGCCTTTGATATAATAACCTTGAAGACTTTCTCAAACAGGAGGTGTATAATTTGACAGAAACAACAGGAGAAGCTAAAAGCAAATACGGTACTGTTAAAATATCAAATGAAGTAGTGGCTATAATTGCTGGTCTTGCAGCTACTGAAGTTGAAGGTGTCACTAGCATGAGTGGTGGTTTAACTGGAGATATAACAGAAATGCTTGGAATGAAAAATCTTTCTAAAGGTGTAAAAGTTGAAGTGGGAGAAAAAGAAGCTGCCATAGATTTATTTATAATAGTAGATTATGGTTCAAAGATATCTGAAGTTGCAACTAATGTACAAAGAAATGTTAAAGATAAAGTTGAAACAATGACAGGATTAAATGTCGTTGAAGTAAATGTTAATGTACAAGGTGTAAATATTCCTAAAGAAGAACCAATTATTAATAATGAACCAAGAGTAAAATAAATATACCCTCTGGAAACAGAGGGTAATTTTGAATTTATTAGGAGGAATAACAGCTATGAGGGGTTCTGTTAGAATAATATTGTTTATATTATCGTTGCTATTGGCGCTATTTTCTATTATAACAATTGCTTTTCCTTTTAATTTCTTTGAGTTTCTTTCCATAGATAGCATAACTTCATTCTTGGAAAGCATGAAAGGGAATTACATTTTAACGCTTATTGGTTTTGTTATTTTATTGTTTAGTATAAGAGCCCTATTATTGAGTATAAAAACTAATGGCAATAGTAAAGAAAATACTAGTTATGTTATTAAGATGATGGATTTAGGAGAGGTTAAGATTTCTTCAGATACTATTGTTGGATTAGTACATCACGTTTCAAATAGATTTAGTGGACTTAAAAATGTTAAGGTAAAGATTGATATAGTTGAAGGACAACTATATATTAATATTTTTGGTGAAGTTATACCTGAAGTAAACATACCTGAAATGACAAAAGATCTTCAAGAAAAGGTAAAGGAACATGTTGAAAGTTCAACAGGAGTAAACGTCTCTGAAATTAGAGTGTTTATTACAAATGTTACCCTACCTAATAGAAATTTAAAATAGCATATGGGGTGTTTTAATTGATTAGAGAATCAATAGTAGGTATAATTAACAAGTTGATGAATTATATTAAGTCTAATACTGGGAAATTTTTTGGTACTATAATTGGTATTGTAATTGCAATAATGATATTAACTATAGGATTATTAAAGACGGCATTTATTACGATTTGTGCTATCTTAGGTTATATAATTGGGGATAAAATAGATGAAGGTGAAAATTTAAAGAGTTTAATTTTAAAGATATTTTCTATAAGGGAATAGATCATAATAACAGTTAGATACAATTAGATATAGAAATATTTAGGAGGATTATTATGGGAAGAAAACGAGCAAGAGAATCTACTATGAAATTATTGTATCAAATGGAGATGAATAATGATTTTTCAGATAATATAATTAATATCTTTTTTGAAAATAATAATTTTGACGAAAAAGAAAAAGAATATATAATGGATGCAGTTTCCAAGACTGTTGAAAATTTAGAAAAAATAGACTTGTTAATTGAAAAAAATATTGAAAACTGGGAAATTAATCGCTTAGCCAAAATTGACCTTTGCATTTTAAGAGTTGCTATTTATGAAATAAAGTATAGACCAGATATACCTATAGAAGTTTCAATAAATGAAGCTATAGAAATAGCTAAAAAGTACAGTTCCAGTGAATCTTCTAGATTCATCAATGGAGTATTAGGTAGTATTGTAAGGAGTAAGGATATTAATGAATAATAAGTTATATTTAGGTATTGATACCTCTGCTTATACTACTTCAATTGCAATAATCGATGAGGAAGATAATATTGTAGTAGATTTAAGAGAAATTCTTAAAGTGAAAGAAGGGCAAAGAGGTTTAAGACAACAGGAAGCAGTATTTCAGCACATAAATAATTTGCCTATATTAGTTGAAAAAATGGCAAAAATGATAGATGTCCATCGTATAGATACTGTTTCATGCAGTTCGAGACCAAGAAATCTATCAGAATCATATATGCCTGTTTTCATTGTGGGGAGGGGGCAGGCTATTATTATTTCAAATATGTTAAATGCTAAATTTAAAGAATATAGCCATCAAGAGGGACATATTGCTGCAGGAATTATGAATAGCGAATTAATTAATTGTAATAAATTTTTAAGTTTGCATATATCAGGTGGCACTACTGAACTTTTAACTGTCGACAATAAACACAAGAAGCTTAATACTCAAATAATTGGAGGAACTTTAGATATAAGTGTAGGGCAACTTGTAGATAGAATTGGTGTAGAATTAGGGTTTAATTTTCCATGTGGTAAAGAAATGGATTCAATTGCAAGTAAAGGTAGAGTTTTAAATATAAACATTCCAATAGATGTTAAAGATAGGACTTGGTTTAATTTATCAGGCATGGAAAATTTATTTAAGAATTTAATCAATAGCAATCAATATAAAGTAGAAGATATATTATCAACTCTTTTTCATGTTATTGGATCTTTTATATATAAAGCTATTATTAATAGTTCTGAGGATTACAATATAGATACTGTACTTATAACTGGTGGGGTTTCATCAAATAGCATAATCCGTAATTTTTTAGCTGATAATCTTAAAAAACATGGTATAATGGCATATTTTCCTGAAAGGAAATTATGTACAGACAACGGCGTAGGAATTGCTTATCTAGGCAAGGAAAGTTATAGTTAAAAGGTGATTTTATGGCGATGTCAAAGCCTTTAAAAGTAAGCGAAGTGAATCAGTATATTAAGAGGTTGTTTCTTAGCGATTTCATACTTTCTAATATTCAAGTAGAAGGAGAAATTTCAAATTATAAATGTCATTATAGTGGACATGTTTATTTTTCTTTAAAAGATGATAAGGGAAAAATTAATTGTGTACTATTTAAAAACTATGCAGAATATATTCCAAACGATTTAAAAGATGGAGATAAAGTTATAGTTACCGGTTATATTTCTGTTTATGAAAAAGAAGGAAACTACCAGCTTTATGCTAAGAAAATTGAAAAGAGTGGAATTGGAGAATTATATATAGCTTTTGAAAAGCTAAAAACAAAACTTGAAAAAGAGGGATTATTTGATTTGTCTCATAAGAAGGAATTACCCTATTTTCCTAGGAAAATTGGTATAATAACTTCATCATCTGGTGCAGCTATAAGAGATATTATTACAGTTATTAGAAGAAGGTGCCCAGTAGTTAATTTATTAATATACCCGGTCCTTGTTCAAGGAGTAAATGCTCCGAAAAGCATATGTGAAGCACTAGAATATTTTTATAAAAGAGAGGATATAGATTTAGTCATTCTAGGCAGAGGAGGAGGTTCGGTAGAAGAACTTTTTGCATTTAATGACGAAACTATTGCTAGAACGATATATAATATGGATAAACCAGTTATCACAGCTATAGGCCATGAAACGGATTATACTATAGCTGATTTTGTAGCAGATCGTAGAGCTCCCACACCTTCAGCTGCTGCAGAAATAGCCACTCCAGATATAAAAGAAATGATTAGCATGTTGGATGAAAAGTATAATAGGATGAAAAAATCTTTTATGTTTAAGAAAAATGAAGCAAGTATGAAATTAAATCATTTATATATTAATCTGAATTTTTATAATCCAATGGACAAAGTTAGAGATTTTATTCAAGAACAGGATAATTTATTGAAAAAATTATCACTCATAATGAATATAAAAGTGTCAGCTTGTAAAGATAAAATAGAAAATTTATATAAATCAATACAATATTTAAATCCTGTTAATTCTTTAGAAAGAGGGTACGGTATTGTTACAGATTCAAATGGAAGAATAGTTAATTCAGTTGAAGAAATATCAATTGATGAGAAGCTAAAAATATTGATTAAAGATGGTATGATAGAAGTTAGAGTACTTAATGTAAGTAAAGAGAGGTTGAATGCAAATGAAAATTGAAAAATTAAGCTATGAAGAAGCTTTGAAAGAACTAGAACAAATAGTGGAAGATTTAGAAAATGATCAGATAACTTTAGAAGAATCTGTAGAGAAATTTAAAAGAGGAATAGAACTATACAATTATTGTAATAAAATTTTGACAAAGTTAGAAGGAGAAATAAAAATATTATTAAAGGACGATAATGGGAACATAAGTGAAGAAGATTTTTTTTGTGGAGGTATAATAGATGAATTTACAGGAAGAGATGAAAATTATTAAGTCAAGGATTGAGGAAGAGCTTGAAAATCTTCTGAATAATACAAGTGGCTATCAAGAGAAGATATTCGAGTCAATGAAATACAGTTTATTTTCAGGTGGCAAAAGATTAAGACCCATATTGATGCTAAAAACTTGCGAACTATTTACTCAAGAATATATAAAATATATTCCTTTCGCACTTGCTATTGAAATGATACATACTTATTCACTTATACATGATGATTTACCTGCTATGGATGATGATGATTTTAGAAGAGGAAAGTTAACTAATCATAAAGTTTTTGGTGAAGCAATTGCTATATTATCTGGAGATGGCTTGTTAAACTTGGCTTTTGAAACGATGACAGATTTTGCTTATAATAATTCTAAAACTATTGAAGATTATAGGAGAAATGTTTGGGCGATAAATGAGATTGCAAAATATTCGGGAGTATTTGGAATGATTGGAGGGCAAGTTGTAGATCTATTATCTAATGATCTGCATATGAACGAGGATATATTGATGTTTATGTATAAATGTAAAACATCTGCGTTGATTCAAGCATCGGTAGTATCAGGTGCAATATTAGGGGGGGCTACCGATGAGGAAGTTGAAAAAATGAGAGAGTTTGGACTGTATCTTGGGCTAGCTTATCAAATTAGAGATGATCTATTAGACATCCAAAAGGATGAAAAAATTAATAAAGTTACTTATTTAAGTTTTAAGAGTGTTGATGAAGCTATAAAGGAAATAAATTTATTAAGTCAAAAATCCATTGATATATTAAATTCTTTTAAGGATAAAGATATAGGATTTTTAGAGGAATTAGTAAATAAGCTAATAAACAGAGAGTATTAAATATTTCCATATGGGAAATTAACAATGATTTTGCTAATAATTAGTTGAATTATAAATTCAAAAAATAAGAAAAAATATATGTGTGTGAATAATGATTTTTTAAAAAGCTTTTGTGGGAATTATGGAGTAGAATTAATTGAATCCGAATATCTATTATGCTATAATGTCTTTGGAATTTTAAGCTATTAAGTAACTATTATACTTGAACATTTATGACTTTTATTTGCTGGTAGCAGAGAGCTATCAGCTTTTATAGTATAAGAAAATAATAAGATAATTAATATGTGAGTTCAATTAGTAACTGTGAGGAGAGAAGAAAATGAAAAAGGAAAGAATAGATGTACTTTTGTTAGAAAGAGGATTGGCTGAATCGAGGGAAAAAGCTAAACGTATTATAATGGAAGGTGTTGTATTCGTAGATGATAAAAAGATAGATAAGCCAGGTGAAAAGGTTGATATTAATAGTAACATAACTATAAAAGAGAATCCAGTAGTATATGTTAGCAGAGGTGGTTTGAAACTAGAAAAAGCAATTAAGGTTTTTAAAATTGATTTACAGGATAAAGTTGCTATTGATATTGGAGCTTCCACAGGTGGATTTACCGATTGTATGTTGAAAAATGGTGCAAGAAAGGTATATGCTATTGATGTAGGATATGGACAACTTGATTGGAAATTGAGAAATGATCCAAGAGTTATAACTAAAGAGAGAACTAATATAAGATATGTAACTAAAGAAGATATTGGAGAAGAAGTGGATTTTATTTCCATAGATGTGTCTTTTATTTCACTAAAATTGGTATTGCCTATTGCCAAAAAATTAATTAAGAATAATGGATACATAATGGCATTAATAAAGCCTCAGTTTGAAGCTGGTAAAGAGAAAGTTGGCAAAAAAGGATTAGTTAAAGATAAGAAGGTACATGTGGAAGTTATAGAAGATATAGTAGAATTTTGTAGAAATATTGAACTCAGTGCAGTTAATTTGGATTTTTCGCCTATTACAGGCTCAACAGGAAATATAGAATATTTGTTATTCATTTCAGCGAATGTAAATGATAAAAGTATTAGTAAAGAAACTATACAGCACACAGTAGAGAATGCTCATAATATACTATATTCATAGCAATTAACCAAATTATATTCCGCTTATATAATATGGGGGTATATTTATGATAGTAGAGCTAAATATTAAAAACTTTGCCATTATTGATGATTTGAAAATCAATTTTGAAAAGGGACTTAACGTATTAACAGGTGAAACTGGTGCAGGAAAATCCATCATTATTGAAGGAATAAACATGATATTGGGACAAAGAGCAAATAGGGATTTTATAAGAACTGGTGAAGATAAAGCGATATTAGAAGGGGTTTTTTATTTAGAGAATCCATCTATAATTAATCAAATACTAAAAGAGAATGGCATTGACAACGACCCTGATAATTATTTAATAATAACAAGGGAAATATTCCATAATGGAAGAACAGTATCAAGAATTAACGGAAGAGTTGTAACCTTATCTATATTAAACAGTATTACTACTAACTTGGTAGATATACATGGTCAACATGAACATCAATCTTTATTGAATCCAATTACTCATATTAAATTATTGGACAATTTTGGAAATATTGAGTTAAAAAGTATGTTAGAAATAGTATATAAAAAGTATAAAAAATTACAAGAAGAAAAAAATAAACTTAAGAAATTATCTTACGATACTGAAAACATAGAGCGTGAAATAGATTTATTAAAATATCAATTAAATGATATCGATTCAGCTGATATATTAAATCTAGATGAAAATGAGATAATATCGCATTATAATAAATTAAATAATATTAAAGATATAGCGTATAATTTGGGACAAGTTGTTGAAATGTTGAATAGCGACGATTATACCAGCTTTTCTATTCTGAACAATTTAAACAGATGTAGAACTGTTTTGAGTAGTGTTGAAAAATATGATGAAACTTTAAGTAAATATAATAACTTATTAGAATCTATTGAATATGAATTAAGAGATGTATATAGAAATATTAAAGATTATTTGGAAAAACTTGAATTAGATGAAGAAGAGCTTATGATACTTGAAGAAAAAATTGACCTATTAAATAGTTTAAAAAGAAAGTACGGTAGCACTATAGAAGAAATAATTGAATACAGAAACTCAATTGAAGACAAACTTAATAGTCTACTTAATAATGAAAAAATTATTGAAGAAGTTAATAGGGAAATAAACAACTTAGAAAGGGAATTAACTGATGATTGTAATAAGTTAACTCAACTTAGAAAAAGCATAGGACAAAAATTGGAACAAGACATAACAGGAGAATTAAAAGAGCTAAATATGGAAAATGCTATATTTAAAGTTAACTTTGAAAAATATGATTATTTTACATCTAATGGTTTAGATAAAGTTGAATTTCTCATTTCCACTAATAAAGGTGAAGACTTGAAACCGTTAAGTAAGATTATATCAGGTGGAGAAATGTCCAGAATAATGTTAGCTTTTAAAAGGATATTGTCAAACTATGATAATATTCCAACTCTTATATTTGATGAAATTGATACAGGAATAAGTGGAAGAACTGCTCAAATAGTAGGCAAAAAATTTAAAGATATTTCAAGGAATCGTCAAGTTATTTGTATATCTCATTTACCTCAAATTGCTGCTTTAGCAGATGTTCATTTCCTTATCTCAAAAGAAGTTGTTAAAGATAAGACTAATGTGGCAGTTAAAAAGTTAAATTATGATGAAAGAATTGATGAATTATCCAGATTATTAGGTGGATTTAATCTAACTCTTACTACAAAATTACATGCAAAAGAAATGTTGGATATGTCAAAAAGTCTAAGTTAAAATAAGTGTTAATGACAAATAAATTAATAATTTCTATGGTAATTAATTTTAAGAGGCTTTGTGAAATTTTCAAGATTAGAGCCTCTTTTGTTTTGCTTTTTTTGTCATTATATAAGCTACTTTACATTATAAAAAATTATTTAAAGTATAAATAGCATCAAAAAAGGCTAAATTATATTTACGCAAACCATATTGGAGGTGAATTTGTTAGAGGAGTGATATAAATTTGAATAGAAAGAAAATCTCTAAAAAGTTATTTTCTTATATATTAATAATATTTACTTTTTTTTATATATTACAAGCAATAAATATAATTTATTATCCTAACGAAATTAAGATAGCAAAAGGAGAAAATAAAAGCATTAATGTTTTATTTCCTTTTTCTTTAAGTGTATCGGATAGTGAAGATATAATAGTTCAATCAGCTTATAACAATGGATTAAATAATAGCTTAAAAAAAATTTATAGAATAGATGGTGTAGATTCTGGAGAGGTACAATTTCAATTAAAGCTTTTAGGACTAATACCAGTTAAAAAGTTTGACGTAAATGTTGTAG
>ENA-OWPA01001867-OWPA01001867.1-bioreactor-metagenome-genome-assembly--contig:-NODE-1867-length-11977-cov-4.108319_pt1 | contig 11977 bp, 12 predicted proteins | sample MGYA00238139_ERZ651803 | MGnify/ENA primary metagenome ERZ651803 (study PRJEB26909, sample SAMN07631231) | bioreactor metagenome | isolation source: Switchgrass digestor | place: USA: Dartmouth...
ACCCCTGCGCTGGGCGATGTGCGGCGGCGGACCCGCCTGGGCATGGGTACCTGCCAGGGTGCCTTCTGCGGCTACCGCGCTTCCCTCCTCTTGGCGGAGGCCGGCGTTGTGCCGGAGAGCGAGGCAGAGACCCTGCTCCTGGACTTCGCCGCCGAGCGCTGGCGCGGCATCACGTCTGCCTTCCCCGGTGTGGAGATGGCGCCGGCCGAAATGACCTACGCCCTCTACACCAACCTGCTGGGGCCGCTGGCGGAACGGCCGGCTGAGCGCGTAATCACGGTGGGGGGAGGGAAGAAGGCGTGAAAAGACGGAGCTATACCTACGACGTAGTGGTAATCGGCGGCGGCCTTTCCGGCATCGCCGCGGCTGAGAGCGCCCGTTCCCGGGGCGCCCGGGTCGCCCTTCTTACCGACGGCGGCAGCATGCTGGAACTGGCTTCCGGCTGCATCGACCTGATGGGTGCAGACTGCAGCGGCAAGCTGGTGGAGAAGCCCTGGGACGCGATCGACGCGCTGGCCCAGGAGGATCCGCAGCATCCCTATGCCCTGGTAGGGGCAGATCGGGTGCGGCTGGCCATGGCGGCTTTCCAGGGCATGGCGGCCGAGGCCGGCATCAGCTTCAAGGTAGACGGGAATCAGGCCAACCAGTGGATCGTGACCGCCCTGGGCCACCTGAAGCCTACCTATCTGGTGCAGGAAGGCATCGGCATGCCCCAGAAGGGCAGGCCCGTGCGTGTCATCGGCTTCCGCGGCATGAGGGAGTTCCACCCCGGCGTCTTTGCCGAGGGGCTGCGCAAGGCCCTGCCCGATACGCAGGTGACCGCCGAGTGGGTGGAGCTGCCGCCCCATCCGCTGGCGCCCAAGGATTTGACGCCCATGCAGGTGGCCCGGCTGCTGGATGACGGGGTCTACAGGGAGCGGGTCACCAGCCTCCTGAAGCCTGCAGAGCCGGCACCTGCCCTGGTGCTCTTCCCGGCGGTACTGGGCCTGAGCCGCGCAGCCGAGGTCCGGGCTGAGTTCAGCCGGGCCGTGGGTGCGCCGGTGGGCGAGGTACCCCTGCTGGCGCCCTCGCTGCCGGGCCTCCGGCTGTCGCAGGTGCTGCACCGGTATCTGGAAAATCATGGCGTGGATGTCTACTCCACCTGCCGGGTGGAGGGCGCCGAAGCGGCAGACGGCCGCGTCTCCGCCGTGTACGGCGAAGCTGCCGGACGCAAGCTGGAGTTCCGGGCCAAGGCCTTCGTGCTGGCCACCGGCGGCCTCCTGGGTAAGGGGCTGGTGGTGGAAGGCAAGGGCCTGAAGGAGCCGATTTTTGATCTGCCTGTGGAGGCGCCCCAGGATGGCGCCGACCACTGGGCTTCTAAAGAGATGATGCCCACTGGCGGTCATGCCTTCGTCCGCTGCGGCATCCGGACAGACGACCAGCTCCGGCCTGAAGGCTGGGCGAACCTCCACGTCTCGGGCAGGATGCTGGCGGGCTGTGACCCGTACGCAGCCTACTGCGGCGGCGGCGTCGCCGTGGCCACAGGTTGGCGAGCCGGTCAGCTGGCGGGAGGTGCTGAAGAATGATCGCCATGGAGCTTTACGATGCATGCTTGAAGTGCAACATCTGCGAACTGCACTGCCCGGTGCTGCGGGTCACCCCTGAGTTCCCGGGGCCGAAGAACGGCGGCCCTGGCTACGAGCGGATGAAGGCCGCGGGCAAGCCGGTGGACACAACCGGGCTTGACCTGTGCTGCGGCTGCCGCACCTGCGAAGTGGTCTGCCCCTCCGGCCTCAGCCCTGTGGACCTGATTGCTGAACACCGGGCCGAGAAGGTGCGTGAGCAGGGCGGCCTCTCCTTCCGGGACAACTTCATGTGCCATCAGGACCGGCTCGTCCCCATGGCCTCTGCCATGCCCGGTCTGGTCAACTCCATGATGAGCGCCGGGTGGGTGCGCTCCATTATGGACGCCACCACCAAGGTTGACCGGCGGCGCCCCATGCCCAAGTACCAGCCGGGCACCTTCCGGGCCTGGTTTGCCCGCCGTGAAAATCCCTGGAAGGCGCAGCCCGCTCCCAATGGGCAGGTGGCCTACTTCCACGGCTGCAGCGGCCAGAACCAGGAGATGGAGATGGCCAAGGCTGCGGTGCTGGTCCTCGAGCACAACGGCTTTGAAGTGGTGCTGCCGGAGCAGGAGTGCTGCGGCGTGCCGCTGATGGCCAACGGCGCCCTGGACGAGTTCAAACAGCGGGCGGCTGCCAACGTGGCTCGTCTGCTGCCCTATGCGCAGAAGGGGATGCCCATCATCTTCACGTCCACCTCATGCTCGCTTAACGTGAAGTATGAGTATCCGAAGGTTCTGGGCACGGATGAGGCCCAGCTGGTGGCAGATCACTGCTACGACATCTCCGAGTTCCTGATGATGCTGCACGCCGAGGGCAAGCTGAAGACCGACTTCCATCCCGTGGAAGAGGAGCTGCCCTATCATCAGCCCTGCCATCAGCGGGCCCAGGGCATCGGCATTCCGGCCGTCCGCCTGGTGCAGCTGATTCCTGGCGTAAAGGCCTGGAACCTGGATGCCGGCTGCTGCGGCATCGCCGGCACCTACGGCTTCAAGAAGGAGAAGTACGACATCTCCATGGCTGTAGGTTCCGAAATGCGGGATGCGATCCTCGCCACCAAGGCGCAGCGGGTCATCTGCGACTGCGAGACCTGCCGCTGGCAGATCGAGCATCTCACCGGTCGGACGGCGGTCCATCCGATTCGGGTGCTGGCCGAAGCCTACGGCCTGGTCTAATCGGAAAAGCGAACTGCGAGTTCCTGCCCCTCCGGGGGCAGGAACTCGATTGTTTTCGGCGCCGCCCGCCAGTGGATCCGGAGCCGGCGGCCGTCTACCTCCAGGCGCCTGATCAAAAGCCCCAGCAGCTGGCGGCGCTCCTGGTGGGAAAGGGCGGCCCAGGTGCCGCTAGCTGGCGGTAGGCTCAGCTTCTGCCCGGGAGTGCCCTGGAGCCTCTTCGCAAGGCCGTCCAGTGAGCGCTTTAGGGCTGCCGTCTGCGCCCGCAGGGCGGCCTCCTCCCGGGCCAGCTCATTCAGCCGCTCCTGCACTGCCTCGGGGGCGAGACGACCGGCTTCCAGCCAGGTGAAGTAGGAGCGGCGGAGGGCCACCAGTTCGGTGAGCCGGTCCTGCGCCTCCGCCAGGCTCCTGCGCAGGCCTGCACACCGGCGGTTCGCAGCCTCCTGCAGATGCTCATGCAGTCGTTCTGGCTCCGACTGCAGCAGTGCGGCAGCGGCGGCCAGGACCTGCGCTTCCAGTTCGTCGGCCCGCACCTGCGGTGCGCTGCAGGCAGCGGGCCCTGTCTGTTTTTCCTTGAGGCAGCGATAGTACCGGTACCTTCCCTGGGGGCCAGCGTGCTTCACACCGCACGCCGAGCCGCACCGGCCGCACCGGAGCAGGCCGGTGAGGAGGGCGGTGCCCCGGCCCGTCTGCCGGTGGCGGCGGCGTTCCGAGCGCACCGCCTGGATCTGCCGGAACACTTGCGGCGAAATGACCGCGGGCGGTCCGCCTTCCGGTCCCGTGCAGAGCCACTGCTCCTCCGGCACCCGCCGGGGCCGGGCACCCCCGCTGGCCGCCGTGCGCCCGTAGGCGTAGATGCCGGCGATCATCGGGTTGGTCAGCACCCGGGCCACCTGCTGCGCCTGCCAGAGCCGCCCGCCCCGGAAGCGGTGTCCCTCTTCATTCAGCCTCAGGGCGATCTGCCGGTCTCCGGCGCCGCTCAGGTAGAGCCGGCAGATCGCGCGAATCAAGTCTGCCTCCTCGGGCACCAGGGCGAAGAGGCTGCCCCGGCCGTCGGGTGCCGGCACCAGCCGGTAGCCGTAAGGCGCCCGGTGACCAGCGTTGCGCCCCTCCTCGGCTCGGGCGGCCTTGCCGCTCCAGGTGCGCTCGGCGATGCGGCGCCGTTCAAACTCGGCGAACATCGCCAAAAGGCCAAAGACCATGCGGCCGAAATCTGTGAAGGTGTCGAAGGGCTCCGAGATGGATTTCAGCACGGCACGCCGGCCCTCAGCCGCCTCATCCTGCCACTCCCCCAGACAGAGGTTGACCGTATCCCGGAGGTTTCGGGAGAGCCGGTCCAGCTTGGCCACCAGCACACAGTCTACCCGTCCGGCTTTAACGTCTGCCCGGAGCCGGGCCATGGCAGGCCGGTTCAGGTCTCTGCCAGACCAGCCATCGTCTATGTAGATGCGCTCCGGCGGCAGCTCGACTCCGAAGGTGCTGGCATACTGCTGGATCTGCCGGATCTGCGATCCGATGGAGGTGCCCTCTTCGGCCTGCTCGTCGGTGGAGACCCGGACATAGCCGGCGGGCGCCCGGTATGCCTTGAGGTCGAAGGCGGCGGGGGCCGGCGACCGCCATCCTTGGCGCCCGGTCATGTGCCGTTCTCACCGCCGGTTCTGCTGCGGCCCTCCTGAGGAGGCGGTTCCAGGGCGAGGCTGCGGGCCATTCCCAGCGCCCAGAGGGCCAGGGCTTCCTCCCAGGCGGCTGCGTCCTGCCCCGGCAGGCTCTCCACCTGCTCGAAGTACGGACGGCGAACTACCTTTACCACTGCGGCATCCCCCCTGCGGAGAGTATGCGGGAGGCAGGCAGGTAGACCGGCCATTGGCACTGGAACGACATGCACGGAAGTGAGCGACGGAACCGTTGATCTGCCGCTGCAGGAGCGGTCCCGGCTGATCGCGATGGCCCGGGAGGCAGGCTTTTCGGTGGTCACCGAGGTGGGGAAGAAGGAGGCCGGAAGGCCGCTCAAGCCGGCGGAAGCGATCCGGCTGGTCCGGCAGGACCTGGAGGCCGGCGCCGCCAAGGTGATCGTGGAGGGCCGGGAGTCCGGCAAGCACGCGGGGCTATATGAGGCAGACGGGAGGATCCGTACCGAGGATCTGGAGGAGCTGCTCAGCGGCGTGCCGGACCCGTCACTCCTGATGTGGGAGGCGCCGCTGAAGCAGCAGCAAGAGGCCTGGATTCGACGCTTCGGCCCGAATGTGAACCTGGGCAACATTCCGCCGGGCGACGTGCTGGCCCTGGAGGCCCTGCGCCGGGGGCTGCGGGGCGATACCCTGCGGCTTACGCTGTAGCGGCTGTTTCACACTTTACAGGTGGATGTGGTAGGATAGTGTTGAAATGACGGGTGAACTGGGAGTGGATTCAGGTGGTGAAGCGGGACCCCGGCGTGCGGGCACGCTACGAAGAGATTGCGCAGGACCTGGCCCGGCGGATTGCCAGCGGGGAGGTCGCGGAAGGAACCCGCATCCTTGGCCGGTCCAGCCTGGCCGGTACTTACCAGGTATCGCCGGAGACGATACGCCGGGCAGTGGCCATCCTCCACGAGCGGGGTATCGTCCAGTCTGTGGCCGGCAGCGGCATTCGCGTGCTCTCCAAGTATGCTGCGGCAGAGTACGTGGAATCGCTGCAGGCGCAGAACAGTATTGAGGAGGGTGCCCGTGAGCTGAGGAGCCTCCTCAAACGGCGGCGTGAACTGGACCAGCAGATCGAAAGTGTGCTCGACCGGCTGCTTACCCAGGCCATCGGCGCCTTTGCTTCCCGCCATGTGGAGGAGATCGAGGTAAGACCTGACTCCTGGGTAGTGGGCCGCTCTTTGGGGGCGATTCGCCTCCGCAGCCGCACCGGCGCCACAGCGGTGGCCATCACCCGCGAGGGGCGGGGCGACATCTTCTCGCCGCCGCCGGATATGGAACTCGCGGCGGGGGATGTGGTCACCATAACCGGAACGGAGGCCTCCCGGCTGCGGGCCCGGGACCTGCTGGAAGCCACCGAACCGCCCGATCAGAAGCCCTGAGATCGCAGGCAAAGTGACAACAAGAAGAAAGCGCCAACCGTAAGGTTGGCGCTTTGTTGTTGGTACTGTGCAGGCTCGACCAACCCAAAACCCGCATGGACAGGAGATTGAAGGTATTTTCGTAAATAGTTATTCCTGTTGACGAACGGCAACCCGCAACATATACTTAAGTTGTCGGTTGCCTGGAATATCCGAGACCGGGAAGGTCTTAGACATTAAAGGATAGTGGAGGTGGTCAGCGATGGTCCGATTTGAGCACGTCAGTAAGGTATACGCCGACGGTACCAGGGCTGTGAAGGACCTGAACCTGGAAGTACAGCGTGGTGAGCTTATCTGTCTGATCGGGCCATCCGGCTGCGGTAAGACCACCACCCTGAAGATGGTGAACCGGCTGCATGAGCCCACATCGGGCAAGATCACCGTAAACGGGAAAGACATTATGGAGATGAACCCGGTGGAGCTGCGCCGCTCCATCGGCTACGTGATCCAGCAGATCGGCCTCTTTCCCCATATGACCATCGCCCAGAACGTGGAACTGGTTCCCCGTCTTCTGGGATGGGATAAGGAGCGCCGCCGCAAGCGGGTGGATGAACTCCTTCCCCTGGTGGGGCTGGATCCGGACCGGTACCGGAACAAGTATCCCCGTGAGCTGTCCGGCGGCCAGCAGCAGCGGGTGGGCGTGATTCGGGCCCTGGCCGCTGAGCCGGACCTGATCCTGATGGACGAGCCCTTCGGTGCGCTGGACCCCATCACCCGTGAGACGCTGCAGGATGAGCTGAAGCGGATTCAGCGGCAGCTGAAGGTGACCATCATGTTCGTCACCCACGACATGAACGAGGCACTCAAGCTGGCGGACCGAATCGTGGTGATGAAGGACGGCGAGATTCACCAGATCGGCACACCCGAAGAGATCCTCCGCCATCCCAAGGACGAGTTTGTGGCCCAGTTCATCGGGCGCGACCGGCTTATGCCCGCGCCGGAGATGGTAAGCGTCGCCGAGGTGATGATCCGGAAGCCGGTGACGGTGTATCCGGACCACGGCCTGGCGAAGGCCATCGCCACGATGAAGGCCCAGCGGGTCAACTCCCTCCTGGTGGTGGACGAGGGCGGCCGGCTGCTGGGCATGGTGACGCCCGAAGAGCTGAACGGCGTCGGCCGCGGCACCGTTTCGGACGTGATGCGCCGGGATATTCCGACCGTGCTGCCCACGGACCGGGTGCAGAAGGCTTTCCGGCAGATGGTGCAGAAGCACCTGGATCTTCTGCCGGTGGTGGATGAACAGGGGCTCCTGGTGGGGCTGGTCACCCACACCACCTTGGTGGACGCCCTGGCCCGGGCAGTCTGGCGGGATGACGCGGTCTCCTCCTGGACGGCAGGTGAGGCCTCATGATGAACGAGATTATCACCACCCTTTCCAATCCCAGGATTCAGCAGCAGATCCTGGAGCAGGCGAAGGAGCACTTGATGATCTCCTTCTCCGCTGTGCTCCTGGCGATACTGATCGCGGTACCGCTGGGCATCTTTCTTACCCGCTGCGAGCGTCTGGCCAACCCGGTAATGACGGTGGTGGGCCTGCTGCAGACGATCCCCAGCATCGCCCTCCTGGCGTTCATGATCCCTCTTCTGGGCATCGGCTGGAGGCCGGCCCTGGCAGCGCTTTTTCTCTACGCGCTGCTTCCCATTCTCCGCAACACCTATGCCGGCATCCGGTCTGTGGACCGGGGGGTGCTGGAGGCGGGGCGGGGTATGGGTATGACCCCGCTGCAGCTGCTCTTCCTGGTGGAGCTGCCCATGTCTTTCCGGGTTATCATGAACGGCATCCGGGTCAGCACGGTCAGCATCATCGGCTGGGCTACCCTGGCCGCCTTCGTGGGGGCAGGCGGCTTGGGCGACACCATCTTGAGCGGTTTTGCACTGGTCTCCACCGGCCTGATCCTGGCCGGGGGGATTCCGGTGACGCTGATGGCGCTCCTGGCTGACTTCCTGCTGGGCCGGCTTGAAAAGGCCGTTACGCCCAGAGGTCTCGCCATATAAGGGGGGTGGCTCGATGGAGTTCCTGAACTATGTGGTTCACAACGCTCCGACGATCCTGGATCTGACGGGCGAGCACCTCCAGCTCGCACTGATGGGCGTCCTCTGCGCCCTTCTGGTGGGCGTGCCCGTGGGCATCTTCATCAGCCGGCACCCTCGGTGGGTGGGGCCTGTTCTCTGGATCACCAACGCCATCCAAACGATCCCGTCGCTTGCGCTGATCGGCTTTGTGATGATCTTTCTGGGGCTCTCCCGCGAAACGGGCGTCACCGTGCTCTTCCTCTACGCGCTGATGCCCATCATCCGCAACACCTATACTGGCGTCACGGCCGTGGACAGCGGCATCATCGAGGCAGCCCGGGGCATGGGAATGACCTCGTGGCAGATTTTGAGGATGGTCCAGCTGCCGCTGGCCCTGGCGATCATCCTGGTGGGCGTGCGGGTGGCCCTGGTAACCGCGGTGGGCACCGCCAGCATGATGTCGCTGGCCGGCGCCGGGGGCCTGGGGGAGCTGATCTTCGCCGGCATCGACCGTGTAAACACCAAGATGATCCTGGGGGGCGCCCTGCCGGCAGCCATGCTGGCCGTCCTCGCGGAAGTCGGCATCGGTGCACTGGAACGGAAACTGACACCTGGGGGGCTGCAGCCCACCCGGTAGCGCTGGATGTAAAGGGGGCTGTGCGATGCGCACAAAGTACAAGGTCTTCACGGCAGCCATTTTGGTGGCGATTCTGGCGCTGGCGGCCGGCTGCGGCGGCAGCAAGGGCGGTCGGGCCGGCAAGGTGGTTATCGGTTCCAAGGAGTTTACGGAGTCCATCGTCTTGGGCGAAATGGTGGCCCAATTGATTGAGGAGAACACCGATATTCAGGTGGAGCGGAAGCTGAACCTGGGCGGCACCAAGGTGAACTTCGACGGTATTCGCAACGGCGACCTGGACATGTACGTGGAGTACGACGGCACCGCCTACACGGCCCATCTGGGGCATACGGAGCCGATTACCGATCGGGCGGGCTTTTTTGACCAGGTGAACAAGGAACTGCAGGAGAAGTTCGGCCTTACCTTCACGGCACCCCTGGGCTTTAACAACACCTACACCCTGGCCATGCCGCGTAAGCTGGCTGAGCAGTACGGTATTGAGACCTTCTCGGACCTGGTGCCGCACTCCAGAAACTTCGCCTTTGTGGGGACTACCGAGTTCATGGCCCGGTCCGACGGGTATGAACCGCTGGTGGAGGCTTACGGCTTTACCTTCAAGAGCGCCATTCAGATGAAGCCGGGTCTCCGGTGGGCCGCCATCGAGGATGGCAGTGTGCAGGTGATTGACGCCTTTGCCACCGACGGCAACCTGAAAGCCTTCGACATGAAGATCCTGGAGGATGACAAGGACTTCTTCCCGCCCTATAACGCCGCAGTCCTGGTCCGCATGGATACGCTGGAGGCGAATTCGGGCCTCAAGGAGCTGCTGGACAGCCTGGGCGGCAGGCTCTCCGATGAGAAGATGCAGGAGCTGAACTACCGGGTGGCCATGCTGGAGGAGGATCCGGCTGACGTGGCCAGGGACTTCTTGAAGTCCGAGGGCCTGATCCCGTAATCTGCCGCAAACTTGCACCAGAATCGAGACCTACTTATTATGAAACGTATAGAGCGTTAGGGGCAGCCCGGCAGCGCCGGGCTGCTCTTGTGAGTAGGAGGGGTATTGTGCACTGGGTGTCAGACTGGATGTACCTATCTGCGAAGTACGGGGTGCCCTGGCTGATTTTCGGCCTCTACCTGGTAGGCGCATGGTTTCTCTCCGGTTGGGCGATGAAGCTCCTGCGGGGGCTCCTTTCCCGGCTGACGGCCCGGGGCGCCATCCGCCTGGAGGAGGCCCAGCTTACCGAGGCTGCCCGCCCGGTTCGATTCGTGGTGATGATGGTGGGCCTGGCCTTGGGCATCAACGCCCTGATCATCCGGCTTCCTGGCCTTATGTCCTCCTGGCCGGAGTTCGTCTGGATTGAGCGGGGCGTGGTGGCCCTGATCATCCTGGCGATTACCGGCCTGATTAACGGCGTGGTCAAGGCGGCCATGGACTGGTACCTCCACAACCTGGCGCACCAGACCCGCTCCACCTGGGACGACGAACTCCTGCCGCTTCTGCGCAAGGTCGTATCGGTGGTGCTCTATTTCATCGCCATCTCCATCATCCTGACCAACTTCGGCGTCAACATCACGGCCCTGGTGACTACCGCCGGTGTTGCCTCCCTGGCCGTTTCGCTGGCGGCCCAGGATACGCTCTCCAACGTAATCGGCGGCATCATGATTCTGGTGGACAGGCCTTTCCGAGTGGGGGACATGATTGAGCTTCTGGACGGGCGCTCCGGCATCGTGCAGGAGATCAGCCTGCGGACCACCCGCATCCGCCAGTTTGACGGCAACGCCCTGGTGGTGCCCAACAAGGATATGGCCAACTCCCGGCTGATCAACTATGCGCAGCCAACGCTGCGGGCGGCCATTCGGCAGACGATCCGCGTTGCGCTGGATACAGATGTGGACAAGGCCAAAGAGGTGGTGCTGCGCACCATTCAGGCTCATCCGGAGGTGCTGAAGGATCCGGCGCCCATCGTCCGGTTTGCCACCTTCGGCGCCAGCTCGCTGGATTTGTTCATGTCCTGCTGGGTCGAGGATTTCAATACCATGTGGCGCGTTCAGGATGAACTGAACACCAGCATTCTGCGGGCCCTGCGGGCGGCGGGGATTGAACTGGCCACGCAGCACCAGACGGTCTGGATCCATATGGAGGATGAGGGGGATACTGCCTCACCAGGCAGGCAAATCGCCTCCCAGGGGGAAGAGTAAGGAAGAGACCCGAACAAGGAGGAGTTTTTGTGACCAAGCAGTGGGCCGCACCGCCCGCCATGCAGATCGACCCTTCGAAGAAGTACTACGCGACCCTGAAGACCAACAAGGGCGATATTTGCATCGAACTGCTGGCTGACGAGGCGCCGGTTACCGTGAACAACTTTGTCTTTCTGGCCCGGGAAGGCTTTTACGACGGCGTTAAGTTTCACCGGGTGATCAAGCCCTTCATGATTCAGACCGGCGACCCCACTGGCACCGGGCGGGGCGGCCCCGGTTATCGCTTTGCCGACGAACTGCCGCCGAAGCACTCCTACGAGCCCGGCATTGTGGCCATGGCCAACGCCGGGCCCAACACCAACGGCAGTCAGTTCTTTATCTGCAGCGGCCCGCAGGCCAAGGGGCTGGACAGCTACCCGCATTACACCCAGTTCGGACGGGTGGTTGAAGGTATGGACGTTGTGGAGGCGCTGGCTTCGGTGCCAGTCGGCCTCTCTGCCATGGGCGAGATGAGCCGGCCCCTGGAAGAGGTGCGCATTGACACCGTCACGGTGGAGGAGCGCTGAGGAATCCAGGAAGGGCCGGTGGGAAAACCCATTCCAACGCCGAAAGGATTCATGCTATAATACTACGTAGTCGCTGTAACAGGCGGCTCGCGCTCCCCGCCGAATCGGGCTGTAGCGGTGCGGTCGGATTCAGAGGGGAGTCGGAGTTTCTTAAGGCAGACGGCGTGGCGAACCGGCTGCCGAGCAGCGATGGGGGGTGGTGATCCCCATCGTCTCACGCAGGGGGCGAGACATCTGTCTCGCCCCCTGCACCACGTATCTGGCGAAAGCACCCTCTCCGGAATGGGGCAGCCCTTTTCAGGCACCCCAGGTGGCGAGGGGCTTTTCTGTTTCGGAATCGCAACGGGTCGGTCCATCGTTGTGGTCCATTTGGTGACCTTGGCAGTCGTCCGGCCCGAAGGCAGGAAGGAGCAGTCCACAGGGGCATCTCACATCCACGCCGCGTACTGTGGGGGGAGGGGAGGTGACCCTGGTTGTTCATTCACAAGAAGGAGCTGCTCCGGCCGGTAAAGGTGCTGGAACCTGATCCGCGCTGGGGGCAGATCATTCTCGAGCAGTACGCAGGTGCGGACTCCGAGGCGACAGCCCTGAGCACATACCTGACCCAGCGGTTCAACACCAACCTCCCGGAGATCCGGGACCTCCTAGAGGACATCGGAACCGAGGAGATCTCCCACTGGGAGATGGTGGCGGAACTGGCCCGCCAGCACGGC
>ENA-OWPA01001868-OWPA01001868.1-bioreactor-metagenome-genome-assembly--contig:-NODE-1868-length-11961-cov-3.651548_pt1 | contig 11961 bp, 13 predicted proteins | sample MGYA00238139_ERZ651803 | MGnify/ENA primary metagenome ERZ651803 (study PRJEB26909, sample SAMN07631231) | bioreactor metagenome | isolation source: Switchgrass digestor | place: USA: Dartmouth...
AAGTATGGCTATGATGCCGTAATTGCCGCTGGAATTGAAGAAGGCGGGCACCCCTTAAACGATGACGTCACCACCATGGTTCTTACTCCCAGAATAGCCGAATCGGTATCCATTCCGGTCATAACCGCCGGCGGAATTGCCGATGGCCGAGGACTGGCTGCAGCACTGACCCTGGGGGCAGAAGGCGTTCTGATGGCTACCCGGTTTATAGCCACCAAGGAATGTCAAATCCACGAGAACTTCTATCAGGAGCTGATTAACCGCGAGGAACACCATACTACCCTGATCAACAAGAGTATCAACCTGCAGGGAAGAGCCCTGAAGAACGATACCGTGTCCAAGATCCTGGAGATTGAAAGCCAGGGAGGCGGCCTGGCCGAGTTAGCTCCCTATATTTCCGGACAGAGAATGAAAGAAGCCTATAAGACCGGAGATGTGAACTACGCTGCTTTTATGGTGGGGCAGTCCATAGGTCTGGTTAAAGATGTAGTAACCTGTCAGGAACTGTTAGACCGGATGGTTAAAGAGGCTGAGGAAATTCTGGCCAAGAACCTGGCCAAGTTCGAATAAGTCTGTCATTGGCCGGACCTGTTTTCAGGGCTGGTGATAGGGATAAAAATTTATAACAACAAGGGGGTTTATTTAATGGAAGATTATTTGAAAGAATTTGAAGCGGATGTAGCAAAATGGCGGCATACCTGGGAATCACGTCTTGACAAGGAAAACCCTATTCACTATGACTACCCGCCTTATCCAGCCAAATGGTGGTTCAACAAGTGGGCGGAGGAAAGAGCTGACAAACCCTATATATTAATGGGCGACATCGTTCTTCCCTATGGCCTGTGCAACGACATGGCCCGCCGCATCGCCAATGCCCTGCTGGATTTGGGTGTTAAGAAAGGCGACCGGGTAGCTATTATGGCTCCCAACGTGCCTCAATACGTTTTGGCTCTGCAGGCACTGCTCAAAACCGGTATGATCGAAGTCCCTGCCAATCCGCTCTACACGGTACCGGAACTGGCTCACCAGTTCGCTGACAGCGGTGCGGAAACCGTTATCGTTATGGCCATGTTTGCTTCCAAAGCTATTCAATTATTAAAAGACCCCAACTCCCCTGTTAAAAGAGTCATCTACTTCCAGGTTCCCAGCGGCCCGGTAGAAGTGGAATCTGGCGAAGGCATTTATGATTTGAACGAACTTATGGCCAAAGCCAGCAATGCTGAACCGGATATTGAAGTTACCGCCGATGACATCGTCCGTCTGCAGTATACCGGTGGTACTACCGGAGTGCCCAAAGGCTGCGTTCTGACCAATGCCATGGTAATGTCCCAGGCTATTCGTACCTCCACCATCAGTTCCAGAGGTTTTACCATCGTATCCAAGGAAGATTACCGGACCCTGGCAGCCATTCCCTTGAACCATGTTTACGGCTTCAACTTCAACATCAGCGTTAACCTTTATACCGGCGGCAGCCTGGTACTGGTAGCCCAGCCCACTCCTGACAACCTGCTGGCAGCTATCGAGAAGAACAAACCCACCATCTTTGCTGCTGTTCCGGCCATGCTCATAGGATTGGTAAACCATCCCGATATCACCAAAGCAGATATCACTTCCCTGAAAGGAATGTTCAGCGGTTCTGCTGCCCTGGCCGTGGAAACCCTGAAAGAATTCGAACGCCTCACCGGCGGTTACATCATCGAAGGTTACGGATTGTCTGAAACCACTAACATAATTACCGCCAATGCCTTTAATGTACGCAAATACGGTAGCGTAGGTCTGGTATGGCCTGATACCGACATAGTCATCGCCGATGTAGAGACCGGCACCAAGGTAATGCCCCGGGGCGAATTAGGTGAAATAGTATGCCGCGGTAACCAGGTAATAACCGAATACTGGCAGAACCCCGAAGAAACCGCCAAAGCTATCCGCGGCGGATGGCTCTACACCGGTGACATCGGGTACATTGATGAAGAAGGCTTCGTCTTCATCGTTGACCGCAAGAAAGATATCATTATCTGCAGCGGTTTCAATGTATATCCTCGCGATGTAGAAGAAGTCCTGTTCGCCAATCCCAAGATTGTCGAAGCCTGTGTAATCGGAATTCCCGATCCCAAACGCGGTGAAACTGTTAAAGCTTTCGTAGTTGTAAAACCTGGCGAGACCATGACCGAAGAAGAAGTCATCGCTCACTGCCGCCAGAGCCTGGCACCTTACAAGGTTCCTACTCATATTGAGTTCTTGGATGCCCTGCCCAGAACCAACGTGGGCAAACCCGACAAGAAAGCCTTGAAAGACCGGGAAGCAAGCAAAAACTAATTCATTAAGGATTTAGCAGCCGAACAGGGCGGCCGGGGATTTCCCCGCCGCCCTGTTTCGTCTCGTTAGGCTATTTATTTCCGCCGACTTACAGATAAACTAACAGAACCCTTCAATCCTCTATCCGGATGAAATTATGCGGGTATTCCTTACTAGTGTCTATAATCCATCCCCTCAACTGGCTGGTACGTGGATCACAGGAACAGTTGAACACACAGGTATTATACAGCTTTTCGGTCCCGAAAGATTCGTGGATATGCCCGCCCAGCCATATGGAGGGCTGCTTTTCCCTTAACAATTCATGTATTGCTGTACTCCCTACCTGCCGTCCCCCATCCACCCGGTCCAGACATCCATAGGGAACATCATGGGCGACTATAATAGTATCAGGCTGTACCTGAAGTTTGCTCAGTTCCATCCCCTGCTGCTCCACAGTTACCTCCCGGTAAGTAGAAAAAGGAGTAATCGACACCAAATCAAAAGGTACAAAAAGCCCTTGCGGAGAGCCGAGATAGCATTTATCAGTCTCATCTCCCTCAAGGAAGTCACCATTGCCGAGGATATAGAAAACCGGAATGTTTAAGCTGTTTACGTATTCCTGGAACTCCTGGTAATTACGCCTCTGGTATTGAAGGTACTCATCTAAAGTGGACACACGCGGGTTTTCCAGAACATCACCGCAGATTATCAACGCATCTAGGGGATACTGCTGCAAAACCTTCTCAATCTTCTGCATGATAATCTTGTTGCCATGGATATCTGCTGTAGCGAATATTCTCACATCCTGTCCTCCTTTTCATCCTCGCGTTATTATTATGTCTTTTCTTATAAAACAGTTAATATAGTCATCACAGGAAGCTCCGAACATTAAAAGCTCCCCCATTATCGGAGGAGCCGATAGGCGGATTCGGACCATTGCTCTAAGAATCATGAATCAGAGAATCTCCAGATTTCATGACGCAATTTTTCAATCTAGTCATTGTGTATTTTAGTCCTTTGGATCCCAATTCCTACTTTCCTCATTCATCTTCTCCTGATACTGAATCATCGTCTTCTTCATCATCCTCGTCAATAAAAGGTGGTACGATAAGAGGTGGACCCGACAATACTTTTTCTGTAATGAAAGCAATTATTAGTGAACTTACGCTTAATATTGGGATAGATATTTCTTCCTTTTTCATTTCTAATTCTTCCTGTGAGAATGATGATGTTGTTGAAAAAGAACCCGTAAGTTCCATAGACAGTCGAAAAGGACCTTCCGGCTCAAAGCTTAAATGCTCCGATACTTTAGCTTCAAATTTTTTTTCTTTAATGTTTATTATTTGAACATTAGTGGTCCTATTAAAATTGCGTGGCGCTTTTACTCCGTCCATTGTCTCTAGTATAAGACTTGTAAGCTTAATACTACGTATTTTAATTTCTTTACTCACTTGCTATCCTCCCTCCTTGTAAAAGAACTGGACGTTGTTTATTTCGATTCCATGCTTCCTTATTAGCCTCAAGAGGATTATTCACAATTATTGTCCCTGAATATTCGATTTTCAACTGAGAATCAGCAAAAACCTGTCTACCAAAATTATAGGCTATCAAAGTCTGAATATATTGGTTCAAACTAACTCCTTCTCTTTTGGCAGATTGTGCTAATTCCCGGTGCAACGTTTTAGGAATTCTGAGCGTAAACTTCCCACTGTAAAAACTATCCTCTTCTTCTGGCAGTGGAATGTGTTGCTTTCGTTTTAATGCTGTTTCTAACCATGCGATCTTTGCATCTTCAATACTTTCTATTGCTTGCTGGGGCGTTTCTCCATCAGACATACAGCCAGGCAAATCCGGTATTTCCGCTATCCAACCACCGCCATCCTCAGCGGGTAATTCTTTGAGCACGATCGAATACTTTTGTGCTAAATAGTACTCAATCTTACTTAAATCATTCGTTTTCATCCATAGCTACCTCCTCAATAAGTGCTATTAGTCGCTTAACATATATAGGTTTTACCCTGTGATTGTGAACAACAACCGTAATATTTTTATCAGAATCGGGATGATATACTACCCAATGGCTACCTTTGCTACCTTTATCAATAACACAGTCATAATGTCTTAGAATAGGCTGAAGTTCATCCCAGCGTATATCAACTGGGTTATTTAATATTTTGGCAAATCTCCTTTGGATTCTGGACACACTTTCTTCCTCCCATATTATTCCCCTGCCACCATATTTGATACCATAAATATATTGGTATTATATATGGTATCAATTTACTGCTCGTGTATCAACCTTAATTTTAAATAAAGCACTTATCAATAAGCTCAATGAGGATAATTCTCCCAATAATTGCTCTGGTCGCGTCACTACAACCTAAGCTTCAATACCCTTACGAATAATTTGATCTTAAATTCGGTCGTCCATTAATCGCTGCATTGATCGATAACACCTTCCTCTCTTTATCCAGTAGTGCAATGCTAACTAATATTTTGACGCATGGTTTAAATACATGAGTAAGAAATTACTTTTAGAAACATTGGAATTACACAGCGATATTAAAGATATAGGAACTGAAGCCGATACAGTAGGGCATTCCGACAAGTTTGTTTCATCAGCATATGCTAATACCACTGTAGAATTGGGGATGTAGCCAACGAGAAGAATGAGTTTTGTGTATTAATATCACTGATTAAAATTTATCAATAGTAAATAAAATCTTCATTAGCGCACATTTTTGTCTGCAACTATCTTGCGACTGTCAATTTTGCCACAAAAATAGCGGGGCTTTAAAACCCCGCTTACTTTATTTTTTATGGTGGGCGCAACAGGATTCGAACCTGTGACTTCTACCGTGTGAAGGTAGCACTCTCCCGCTGAGTTATGCGCCCAGTGAGCGTTTTTATTATAGCACTTCAGCAGGCGATATTCAAAGGTATCTGCCCGCAGAAATTTAGTCAAATAGCTGGCGGGTGACTATGGTTTGGCTGCGTTTGGGCCCTACCGCCACCAGCGCCTGTTTTACCCCGCTCAATTCCTCAATTTTTTCGATATAGGCCTTGGCATTGGCGGGTAATTCTTCATAAGACGTTACCGTGCTTATATCCTGCTGCCAGCCAGGCATCTCAATGTATTCTGGTTCACATTTGTCCAGGATAGCCAGGTTCTCCGGGAATTCCTGCAGCAGCTTGCCTTCATAGCGGTAAGCCACGCAGATTTTAATGGTTTCAAAGCTGTCCAGTACATCCAGCTTGGTAATGGCCAGATCGGTCAGACCATTGATACGGGCAGCATAACGCAGTATGACTGCATCCAGCCAGCCGCAGCGGCGCGGTCTGCCGGTGGTGGTTCCAAACTCGACTCCCTTATTCCGCAGGGTATCCCCTAATTCGTCAGTCAGTTCAGTGGGGAACGGTCCTTCGCCCACCCGGGTAGTATAAGCTTTAACTACTCCCATTACCCGGTTAATATGGGTGGGCCCAATCCCTGCTCCTACACAGGCTCCGCCAGCGGTAGGATGGGAAGAGGTAACATAGGGATAGGTTCCGTGGTCAATATCCAAAAGGGTTCCCTGGGCTCCCTCAAACAGCACTTTTTTGCCTTCCTTGATAGCGTTATGCACCAGTAAGGAAGTGTCCGCCAGGTAAGGCTTCAAAAATTCGATTTGGGTTAAGGCCTGATCCAGCAGTTCTTTATAGTCAAAGCCCTTTTCACCATAGAGGTCCTGAATCAAGCGGTTTTTGTCTTCTACCTGCTTTTTGAAGCGTTCTTTAAAACTCTCCTGCTCTACCAGCAGCTCGCCAATGCGGAATCCGGTACGGTTGATTTTATCGGCATAAGCCGGGCCAATACCCCGTTTGGTGGTGCCGATACAGCTTTTGCGGTCTTCGATCTCATCTATTTTTTTATGATAGGGGAATACCAGCGGTGCTCTCAGGCTGATGCGCAGATTGCTGGTATCGATGCCCCGTTCCTGCAAACCTTTAATCTCATCAATCAATTTGCCCATATCCACAACTACTCCGTTGCCTACCACACAGAGCGTGTTGGGATATAAAATCCCGGAAGGGATCAAATGCAGCATGAATTTCTCATTTTGCACTTCCACGGTATGGCCGGCGTTGCTGCCTCCTTGATAGCGCACTACACAATCAGCTTTCTCGGCCAAAAAGTCAGTTATTTTACCTTTTCCTTCGTCACCCCATTGGGCGCCGACCAATACCACAGCAGACATTCGTCCACCCCCAGGTCATATTGCTCCATTTTAGGCTGCTAAAGCGTTTTTCCAGCAAACTCATCTTAACAGAAGCACCTTGGAGTGTCAACATCGGCGGTTTCTTGCTTCGTCCATAATGCCGGTCCTTCTTCCGCGCTGGTACTTGATTTTAATGGAGTTCAAAGGGCTTTGCCCTGCAACAGTATCTCAATAATTCCGGTTTATCGACTAGAATCAACCCTGTACTTTCGTCACTTCCTTATTATTAGTGATTACCAGCAAACCGGTGAAGTATCACTGGTTTTAGCTAATATTATAATATGTGCCAGGTTCCCGAAGGCTCCACAGGCATTCACCGTTAAGGAACATTCTCCGCCGGCCACAGCCCATGTATATCCTGCTCTCATAAAACTAAAAAGGCCTTTGCCCGTAAAGGGGCAAAAGCACTAGAGTGTCAAAAAAGATAAAGAGACCGCCATGTCGCTGCGATCTCAAATGTCAACTATCTATGATATACGGGCCGATGCGGGCATCGGCCCCTACGACCTCTTCGATCCAATCCATCGAGTCAATGGGGACATGAGTTCCTGCACAGCGGGCCGACAGGGTCGTCGGCCCCTACGACCCATTGGAGAAATCCATCGGGCCAATGTTAGTCGGCAAACACTTGGGCATAGGCTTCCTGAACGTTCTTGATGGGGATGATCTCCATACCGTCCATCTCCAGGGGTACATCGCCTGTGTTGTCGGCCGGAATCAGAATCTTATGAATGCCGGCCTGTTTAGCTCCATGCAGCTTTTCGGTGAGCCCGCCTACGGCTTTAACCCGGCCGCGGATGGATAGTTCTCCGGTAACAGCTACATCCTGGTAAATTGGTTTTTGTTCGATGGCGGACAAAATAGCCAGGTAAATGGCTAATCCGGCAGAAGGCCCGTCTACTTTTCCGCCTCCCACCACGTTGATATGCAGGTCGTAATCTTTGATGTTCTTCCCGGTGGTCTGGCGCAGCACCGAAGCAGCGTTGAAAACCGAATCTCGCGCCATGGTGCCGGCGGCATCGTTAAAGCGAATAGCTCCCTGGCCGGGAGTTTCCGCCGGGAAAGCTACTGCTTCCAGTTCTATTAATCCACCTTGAAATCCGTAAACACCTACACCAAAAATGCACCCTGTTTCCGGAGCATTTCCGGCCCGGGCGTACACCGGCGGGGTGATACGGCTGTTGTGGATAGCCTGGTAAACATGAGCACAGGTAACTACCAGGTGCTCACGATTGCTGCCATCATCTTCATTTAAGGCCAGGGCATAGGCATCCACCAAAAGCTTATTAGCTGCCCGGCCCTCATTGGTATAGTTGCCGATAGTCTCGGCCACGCCAGGCCCAATGTCAATCTGCAGTTTGCCGGCGGCCATCTCCACTATTTGTTGAATATGTACAGCAGTCAGCGGTTCGAAAAAGATTTCCATACAGCGGGAACGCAAAGCCGGGCTGATTTCGTTGGGGCTGCGGGTAGTGGCACCTATCAGCACGAAGTCCGCCGGAACACCTTCTTCGAAAATTTTCTTTATGTACCGGGGTATGCGTTCATCATGGGGATCATAATAGGAAGATTCGAAATAAACCCGCTTGTCCTCCATGACTTTCAGCAGCTTGTTCTGCAGAATCTGATCCATTTCCCCTATCTCATCAATAAACAAAATACCCCCGTGAGCTTCTGACACCAGGCCAAGCTTGGGTTCAGGGATGCCGTCTTCGGCCAGTTCCCGGCGGGCACCCTGGTAAATCGGGTCATGAACCGAGCCCAGCAAAGGATTGGTGGATTCCCGCGGGTCCCAGCGCAGGGTAGTCCCGTCCACCTCTATAAAAGGAGCATTGGCCCCAAAAGGATTCTGCTGCCGTCCGCGGATTATCTCCAAAGCCAGACGGGCACAGGTGGTTTTACCTACTCCGGGGGGTCCGTAAAGAAGAATGTGCTGGGGATAAGGGGTATTCAACTTGGATACCAAAGAACGAATGGCCTTTTCCTGGCCGACAATCTCTTCTAAAGAGGAAGGGCGAAGGATTTCCAGAGCAGACCGGCTTAGGCTTACGTGCTCCATTACTTCCAGCTGGCCATACTTTTTGAGGGTCTGGGCATTCTCGCGGGTGTTGGTCTGTTCTTTTAATACCTGGACCTGGATGTCCCGCAGGTATTCATTGTATTTTTCATTCATTTTATCCTGAATGCGCTGCTGCAGGTCTTCTTCCACCGCTTTGCGGGCAAATTTTTCCGCAATCAGGTCTTCTATATCATTAAGAGTTTTTTCCAGATCCTTATCAGGGTCCAGTACAGACAAAGTGGGATTTTCATATAATACCCGCTTTAAGGCCAGGATACGCTCATGGATGTCCTGGGAACTCATTAAATCCAAAGCATCCAATTTGCTGGCTCTGAGTATCAGGCCCTGGGTGCCATACAGTTGGTCCAAACTCTTGTAAACTGCTTCTATTCTCCAGTGTAATTGTGATGTTTTTTTGTTGTGCTGCTCCTTCTTTCTCCTCTTCCTTACCTCATACTGCACGACATATCCTCCTAGAGTTAATCTGTTGCTGTGACGATAACTTGCATTTCCGCCTGAACAGAAGGGTAAATTTTTATTTTAATCGAATATTCGCCTAAATGCTTGATGGGTTCAGTTAATTCAATCTTTTTCCGGTCTATATTTACCTTGAACTGTTTTTCAATGGCTTCTGCTATTTCCTTGGCGGTTACCGCGCCAAATAACTTGTCCCCGCCTCCGGTGCGAGCTTTTATGGTGACAGATTGGCCGTTTAGATTTTGCTGTATCTTAACGGCTTCAGCTTTTTCTTTTTCCTGGGTTTTGCGCTGTTTTTCCTGCTGCTCCTGAATCTCTTTCATACGGGTCTTGGTGGCCTCTACCGCCAATCCCTTGGGAATCAGGAAATTACGCGCATACCCATCAGAAACTTCCTTTATTTCCCCTTTTTTGCCCTGTCCCTTAACATCCTGCAGAAAGATTACCTTCATCTCTTATTCCTCCTTCGTTCGCAATCTCCGGTAGTCCAGCAATGAATCAAACAACCCGATCACCGTCAAGAAAATGATTGCCGAAGCAGTGAACAGTAGTGACAGGACGACCAAGACGATCACCATAATCCTGCGGGTACGCCCCTGGTACCGCCTTACCATGTGAACTATGGCGGATAATCCATAATAAAGAGCAATGGGTACGCTAATCAGCAGTATGTTCGATCCAGCATAGTAGATCGCCGACAGCTGATCACGCCCCCACAACCACAGGATAAGACCGACGATGACGACCCATGCCATCTGCCAGGGCATGATCTCCTGATCAAAAGGTCTTCTTATTAGACGGTTAAGGTTGCGCTTTTGGACCCAAAATGAGGCCAAAAAAAGCATGAAAAATACTGCCATTATAGCCTGAAGATAGTAAAAGGCCGGTAAATGTCGCACTGCAGCGGTCATAAATGACAGTAGAGCTTGCTTCACCTGCTCGGGACTCATTCCCTGTTCTTCATATAATTTCATCAGACCCGAGTCTTCATAAAACTTTATGGTTTCTTCTACTTGAGCTTCCATTTGCTGTTCAATCTGCTCCATACCCAGGTCACCGGAAGTGATATACAGCCATCCCAGCAGAATAGTTACTCCTGCTACGGCCATTATGACTCCCCAGCGCTGCAGGTAATAGTAATCACGGCCCTGCTGAGCCAAAAAGCTCATAGTTATGGCCGGGACAATGAAAAAGCACATCAGGGTAAAGGTATTATTCACCCCGGCCAGGGAAAACACGATTATTAAATTCAGAACCATCAGGGCCGCTAATTTTCTGGTATCCAGGTACAAAGCTCCGATTAGCAGGCTGCTTCCCCATAATATGGCGACAAGCAGTGTAAAAAAAGGCAATACTGCCATGAGTACGGCAAAGGCTGAAGTCCATAAGGCAAATTTTACAAACCGGGTCAAGTAATCACCTCTTTTGGTTCTCTATATAGTGCAGCAAATCAGACAAATCTCCATACCACCGTTCCACTTCATGCCCGCTATTGATATTAGCCAACAGGTGAGCCTTTACTCTAGTATCCACGGTATAAAAACTGACTCCTACCCGCTTGCCCAGCAGGTAAGTCACGACTATTATAGCAGCCAGTGCATCGGCTGCAGCATCATTGCCCGTTTTCAGCAAGGCTTTGAATAAAGCCCCCACAGAATCTACCAATTCGGCTTTAAGCCACTCTATTATTTTCAGGTTCTTGGCAACATCTATTTCCCGAGTTTTACTGGCCAAATTACACACCTCCCCCGCTTTTTCAGTTCTGCGCTGCTTATCCTTTTTCCTGCTGCGTTCCATAGATGCAAGGAAGGCTGTAAAAGGCAAAGCCCCCGAATCGGGGGCTTTTGATTATTCGCTGGTATAGGGCAGAAGAGCCAAAATTCTGGCCCGCTTTATAGCGGTGGTCAGCTGGCGCTGGTGCAGAGCACAGTTTCCGGTGATTCTCCGGGGGAGAATCTTGCCGCGCTCGGTAATATAGCGTCTCAGCCGCGGAATCTCCTTGTAATCGATATGTTCTATCTTATCTGCGCAGAAATTGCACTGGCGTTTCTTTTTGCGCCGTTCTTTCTTTATCATCACTATCCCTCCTTAAAAAGGAATCTCATCATCCTCCGTGCTGTCCACGAAGTCGATATCGTCCAGGCTAATCTCGGTACCCAGATCATCCCACTGGTCTTTCTTCGGTTGGTTCTGGAAAGAACCTCTTGATTCGGAACCGCTTGTCCCTGATCGATCCAAAAAGCGTATGTCCTCAGCTACCACTTCCGTAACTTTGCGCTTTTGCCCATCCTGAGTTTCGTAAGTACGGACTTGGAGACTGCCGTCCACAGCTACTAAGCGCCCTTTGCCCAAATAGTTGGCACAGTTTTCAGCCAGCCCTCTCCAGGCAACCACATCAATAAAATCGGTCTGTTCCCGGTTATAGCGGCGATTTACCGCCAGGGTAAAACGACACACAGCCGTACCATTAGGGGTATAGCGCAGTTCCGGATCATGGGTTAAACGGCCGATTAATATCACTTTATTCAGCATGGTTCTTCCCTCCCAGGCTTTACAAGCCTACTTCTCATCCTTACGGACGATCAGATAGCGTAGGAAACGGTCAGATATCTTGATAACGCGGTCAAGTTCTGTCACCGTCTCTGGCGTACCATTAAAGTTCCACAAATAATAAACACCTTCCGTATAGTCTTGGATACTATAGGCAAGGCGTTTTTTGCCCCAGCCACTTACCTCTTCCAGGAACTCACCGCCAAAGTCAGCAATAATCTTTTGCAGGCGTTCTTTGACTTCGTTCACGACTTCCTCTTCCAGGTCGGGCTTGAGGATGAACATTATTTCGTACGGACGCATAGTGACACCTCCTCCCTA
>ENA-OWPA01001871-OWPA01001871.1-bioreactor-metagenome-genome-assembly--contig:-NODE-1871-length-11935-cov-3.186709_pt1 | contig 11935 bp, 6 predicted proteins | sample MGYA00238139_ERZ651803 | MGnify/ENA primary metagenome ERZ651803 (study PRJEB26909, sample SAMN07631231) | bioreactor metagenome | isolation source: Switchgrass digestor | place: USA: Dartmouth...
TCCCATACATTTCCTCACTTATCTTTTGATCCAACGTCAGATTTATATATCTATCACGTATTCGGCTACCACACCGGTAGCAGGAAAAATTTCTCCAAATCCCAAATCCGTTATAATTAGCCTGACTTTTGATTTATCCAGACATGATATGTTAATATTTAGCCTTGTCATACGGTTTGGTCTGTCGGGTAAATTATGCAAAGGTATTCTCTCCCTGACAGTTTCTTTTGTTAATATATTTCTGAAAATAACCTCTATGTCCGCATCTTCATCGGGAATAACTTCTATTCCTTTGTTTACCTCATACCAAGGCACGGCAGCGTCCGACAAAAGTACTTCTCTTATATGGCCGTCCACATAAACCTTAATCCAAATGGAACTTACTATCATGTCATTGTTCAGAAGAATTATATCTCCCAGTTTTTTGTCACCAGCAAACTCCTTTGCCGCATAACAGGCTCCTTTGGTATAAAGGCTTTGTCCCATGAATACCCTGCGGCCAGCACACAGCCCTTTTATTACGTCATCTGCCCAGCCTCCTTCAAAACCTCTTCCCGTAAAATATAAAGTCGAAATAATTTGCTTATATAAAACCGTCTGGGCTATGGTTTCAAAGGTATACTGCAAGTCGATATTCCTGTTTTTTAACATAGAGTAGTTTAAGGTATCCGAAAAATTCTTCTTTTCCATTCCTGCTATCATCGGGCTTAATCTTCGGTTAACACTGATTTGGTAATAGTATAGTCCTTTTTCGTTAAAGTCAAATAACCCTACGTCATTGAGCCAAAGTTCCTTTTCCTGGCTTAAGGCATAATACATAAAACTGCTCCCGTGGCTGATTACCGTAGCCCTGTCTTTTTCGATCCCAAGCCTGTTTAGGGCTTCATAAATTCCATCCAGTATGTCCGTATCCATCGCATCAATGGTTACAACCAAACGGGTAATAGTTTCGGTAGGAAAATAATTCTTAATAAGTGTCAACGTCTTTCTGAAATACTTTTCAAGCAGCGTTACGGCACTGTATTTTTGTCCGTATATTTCCACATCTTCCTTATTTTTAAGCTTTGTAAGCAGTCTGTCAACCAGAATTCCCGAATCTTCTTTGGCACAACGTATGGCTTCCCTGCCGAACAGCCATATACCCGTATCGCTTTTTACGGCAAGAGCGGTTGGAATAAGGGTATTTTCCTCATCTTCTTTGGGACTTATGGGTATCGGCTCATAAGTTTTATAACTGTAACAGCTAATCTGAGAATAGTCGTTACACAGATCAAAGCCCACAATCAGTTTTCTCGGATTTTCCATCCTGATTCTCCCTATCTAAGTGTATTGTAGCAAACCCGTATTTTAAGGCAATGTTTCATAACATTCATTTATTATATATTCCGAAACCACATATTCTTCCATCATCTCAAGAAGGGCTGTTTCATCCTGCCTATCCAGTGCTTTTAAGATCATATTTATACGGTTGTACCTTGTATCTTCCCTGGGAACATCATAGTCTTCATAACATATAAACCTGCAATCCGTCCACTTTACTTCATCATTCAGTTCCTCGGTTATATAATATTCAAGTCTTTCATTGTAAAACAGCAGAAACTCTTTAACATGAATACCCAGAAAGCTATTTGTCATTCGCTCCGTGATAAATTCATTGCTTCTGCAGTTGTTCCTCAATATCCTATAATGAATAAAGACCTGTTTTTTCGGATCCGCCCTGTGCTCCACAAAATATTTGTTAGAAATCCGCTCGGGCAGTTTTATGAAATTATTATATTTTTTAAAAAACGGTAAAATTATTCCCTGCCTTTCAAGCCGATCAATATGATATGATATAAACGCTCTGTCATTATCTGAAAGCCCGGTACAACCGGCATTATATTTAAGCCATGCCAATAAGGTAATAGAATTCTCCTCATAGTTTAATTCCCTGCGAATGATGGGAAAGATATTGTCGTCGATCTTCCGGTCATGAATTAAATATCTGTAGGCATTATAAGTCAAAAAGGCTTTTACCAAAGAATGGTTGGTTACATTTCTGTAATAATAAAGGAATACTTCAAATTTATCATCAATATCCGTTTCGGTAAATAAAATCTGGGCCAAGAGCCGTTCTTCCAAATCACGGGTATCCATACCAAAATTCCTGGCCACACGCCATAAATAAAGCATGTCCGTGGTGGAACCGTTATAATATTTTACCAGATAGTTGAGGATTGTTTCATCATATTTTCCCTGAATAAATATGTAATAGCAAAGGTATAATAAAAGCTCCTCTTTCGTCTCCAGTCCCGAATAGCTAATCCACCCAGAACAAAGCTTAAGCAGTCTTTGAACCGATATGCCGTCGGTTCCGAAGTACTTTAATGCTTCCAGAGCCTTTTCATAGTATCCCCGGGTCACCATATATTCCAGATATTTTATTCTGCCGGATTCCTTTACCTTTGACAGATCCAGTTTCATCAGATAAAATTCCAAAAAATCCGGATTGTAGTTTTCGTAATAATAATCAATCAAAGTCAAAAGACAGTCGATATAATATGTTTCTTTTAATCCCGGTATCGCCAAGGCATACTTTCTCAGTCTGATGGCATCTTCGCTTATTACCCTGTTGGCCCTGTAATGGTCAAACAGGTATAACAACAAGCCCACATGATTCTCATATTCCATTGCTATGCCGTTAAAGTCCTCGGGCCTTAGCAAGGGCTTTAACGTATAGTCTATGGATACGGCATACCGGTTGCCAAATGAATCTATCAAGAATACATGAGCATCGGAAGTGTAAAGTTGAACCGTGGCTTTGCCCTCCGTTAAATGTATGGTCTGTACCTCATCCAATTCTTTATGGACCACAACAGCACTTACAATATTAGGATTATCGCAGTACAGCTCTTTTGTAAACATCACATCCGGCAAATATCTCTCAAAGTAACCTATAAGTTCAGGCTTGTCCAAAAATTCCATATAAATTATCGCCAGATTTGAACTGATATTTTTAGCTTCCAGTTGTTCTTTTACAAAAGCCTCCATGTTTTTACAATAAAGCTGATATATGTATTCGTTGTCTTGTTTATTTTTAATTATATTGGCATAAAGATAAGCCTTTTTCCTGTCATTCAGCCTGCTGTTGTAAGCAAAATATATAAGCAGCGACTCGGGGAGAGGCTCCATCCTGTCCTCGTCAACAGAATACATGAAATATTCATATAGCTGGGTTATACGCAATCTGGCATTGACTCCCTTGTTATACCATTCGAAATATTTTTTATCTATCTTATAGCCTTTGATTAGGAGGCTGCAAATGGCCGAAAGGATTTCCTCTGTCTCATATTTATTATAAAGTCTTGCCAGCCCCTTGAAAACTACGGGATTGAAATATTTTAATCTCCCAGCCAGATAGGTATACTGAAAAGCCAATTCCTTAGTCAAACAATCATTTTTTATCCCGTAATTCATAACCTGAATTTCAAAATCGGTCAGTTCCCTTAAAAGATATGGTTCTTCGTTATATACACAAAGGGCCTCATAGTAAAGAACAGGGGAACGGCATCCTGCTTCATAATGCTCCTTGATATCCTCAATCTTATAATATCTGTTTCTTTCATACCGTTTATCCGTAAAAAGCAAAAACCAAAGCAATCTCCAGTCGTAATTTCCCCTCAAATAGTACCTGCCTATGGTGTCGGCAACACGGCTTACCGTATCCTCGTCTTTCCTGTATAATGCCAGCAGATAAAGATAAGCACAATATTCAAAAATCGAGTTCCTGCGCAGATAAGACTCTTCATTTGACAATTCTTCAAGGAGCATAGCTGCCGTTTTTTTGTTATCAGACAAAATGGCTGCATAAAGATTGATTAGTTTTTTTACGGTACTGTCATATTTATCGTTTAATTTATACAATAAGGCACTTGTTTCCTGCAAATATCTAGCCTTGTTTATGCGGCCGATACGAAAATCCAGATAATTCCTGGTAAAGTCATAATAAACCCTCATTCTGCCGCTGAATTTACCGTTTTCACCTGCCTGTTCCATATGGCATCTGCATATAATTTCCACGGTAATGGTCTGATGAACCGTTTTTATATGTATTCTGCCATAATTATTGCCAGGTTTTAATTTGGCGGCAGTAATTGTAAAAGGTATCTGATGATTGTTTCCGATAAATCTGTCGGCCCAAAGAAATTTCTGCTCAAGAAGGATAAACGGAGCATCGGTACTAACCCTTATTTCGGCATAACCCCAATGATCCTTGGTAAGAATTAATTTATCAAATATATCTTCATTTTGAACATTGTATTCCAGCAAGGTTTTATCGACACAAAGATTAATTCTGGATTTTTTATTTACAGCAATCAGGAATTCTTCTAAGGCTTGGCTTGTAGAAATGCTTTTTAACAGATTTCGATATATAATATGATATTTTTCCTCATTGTTTAAAATGATCCGCTCAAAATCTTCACTGCGAAAGACTTTCTTGGCCTCCGTCCAGTCCATCCTTGCCAGGTTGGCAAATTCAAACAGATTCTTTATCTTACCGATTGAGGTGTTTATAGCAGGCGCTTCCAAATGAGCAGTAAAAGGCAAAGTGATCTCGCCGCAATCACATATAATAACAATTTTACCTTCAATAATGTCCGCAGGTTTTAAATAAGTTGCATCAAACCGGTATGTTATATTAATCTCTTTACCGATAAAACTTGTCTGACTTAAGGTCAGCAATCGATTAGACGAATAAAGTAAGCCCTTCATAATCCTTTGGGCACTGTTACCGATTGTAAAGCTTCCTTCATACTGCTTGCCTGCCTCTACTCTGATTACAATTTCCTCTACGGAAACCTGAAGAGAAGGAAGTTCATATTCAAAATCTCCTCTGGCGAACCGCTCTATCTTCTCCTTCAATTTATCACCTCATGTACGGTAATAATTGCTTTTTGCATACAAAAAGATATAATTATCTTTATTATATTATTTAAAGTTAAAAATAATTTTCTATAAAATAAATATTTAGCAAAAAATTAATTTTGCAATTAATATTATTATAAAACATTAATGAATAAAAATCCAGTCCTAAGGAGGAACCTATGATAAGGCACAGCGACAACTTTCACGGAAGCGATTTGGAAATTATAGAAAAATTTTATAATATAAAAAAAGAACATATTGTAAGTTTTGCCGCCAACGTTAATCCCCTGGGAATTTCACCCAAACTCAAAAAAACCCTGTCCGAACGGATTGATGCGATTATGAATTATCCCGACAGGCAATATACGTCATTAAGAAAGTATATTGCGGAATATGTAAATGCCGATATGGAGGATATAATAGTCGGCAACGGGTCCACAGAGCTGGTTTCCATTTTCATCCAGATTATGAAACCGAAAAAGGCATTGATCGTTGGCCCCACTTATTCCGAATATGAAAGGGAAATATCCCTGGGGGGCGGATGTTCTTTTTACTACAGGCTTGAGGAAGAAAATGATTTCCGGATTAATATAGAAGCCCTGGAAAATCAACTTACCTCCGATATGGATCTGCTTGTTATATGCAATCCCAATAATCCCACTTCCTCAGCCATTACCAGTGCTGGTATGCGTAAAATACTTGATATATGCAAAAGCAAGGGCATAAATGTAATGGTGGACGAAACCTATGTGGAGTTTACCGAGGATATAGGCTGCATTACTTCCGTCCCCCTGACAAGGTTTTATAATAATATAATCATTCTTCGCGGAGTATCCAAATTTTTTGCAGCTCCGGGCCTTCGGCTGGGTTATGCAATCTGCGGCAACAGTGATTTGCTCAAAGAAGTGAATAAAAGAAAAAATCCCTGGACCATCAACACCCTGGCGGCTATCGCAGGGGAAATAATGTTTACCGATGAGGAATATATAAATAAGACCCGGCAATTGATATCTGCCGAAAGAAAAAGAGTCTGCAACATTCTTAAGACCTGTTCCGGCATAAAATTTTATGAACCTGCGGCAAACTTTATCCTTATAAAAATACTGAAAAGCAATATTACTTCTTCCGACCTGTTTGAGGCGGCCATCAAAAAAGGCTTCATTATAAGAGACTGCTCTACGTTTCCGTTTCTTGACAACAAATTTATCCGTTTCTGCTTCATGATGCCCGAACAGAATGATGCACTGCTAAACACATTATTTATGCAATAGACAACTTATCCGGAATTTTCTGTTGCATAAAGAAAGCTCCGCAAAAATAAGGCGCGATATGAATCATGTCGGCAAGACGGTTAAGCCTGGCGCAAGAGTTACGCAAGCGAGACTCTTTATCGCATTTAGCATTTAAAATAACATGAAAAATTAATTAAAATATCATTAATACTATTGATGAATATTTCCGGATTAATTATAATTACAGAAATTGCAGAATAAAGTTACGGATTGAAGATATCCTATTTTTTAAATTGGGTTACCGACATCCCATTTCTTATAAATATATAAGTTATGAGTATTCCGGTAACCCAAAATACTCTTATGGAAACTTAGCATTACATAAAACTATGGAAAGGAAATCGCTATGCTTACCATATTGCGAAATCTGAAAAAATCCACAATTTCGATAGTTTTTGTAATAATCCTGCTGATACTTCAGGCTTACTGCGACCTGTCACTTCCTTCCTATACTTCCGATATTGTTAATACAGGTATTCTCAAAGGAGGTATTGACAGCCCGGTTCCTGAAGTTATAAGAGCATCCGAACTGAATAAATTATTACTGCTTTCCAATCAGAACGAGAAAGATCAGCTACTTTCCCATTATACCCTGCTTGACAAAGATGCAATTAGCCAAAATGAACGTGAAAATTATATAAAAAAATATCCTTTGCTTAATGAAGAAAATCTGTATATATTTAACGGCAATGACAAAGCAAGAATTGAGGATTTGCTTACATCACTTATTATTATCAAATACGGCTTTGAAAGCAGCCAAAATGCTTCAAATGCAGACAATTATATGTCCGGTTTAATTCCTCCGGAATATTCGGCTGTCGGTGCAAGTATGGACCTGATTCTTAAATCAATAACTGATGAATCCAAAGAGGCCTTATTAAAGCCGATCAAGGAAAAATTAAGTCAGATTCCTGACACCCTTAAATCCCAGATTGCCGTTGCATATGTCAAAGCCGAATACGAAGCCATAGGTATAAACGTTAACAAAATACAGACTAACTATATTCTCAGGGTAGGGGGCAGGATGCTAATTCTTGCTCTGGCTGCTATGGTTGCTTCCATTCTTATTACCCTTTTAGCTTCAAGAATTTCCGCCAGATTAGGCCGTGATCTTCGAAACCAGCTGTTTGGCAAGGTTCTTTCGTTTTCCCAGGCAGAAATGGACCGTTTTTCCACCGCATCCCTTATCACCAGAAGCACCAACGACATACAGCAGATTCAAATGATGGTTATTATGACGGTTCGTATTGTAATCTACTCTCCTATACTGGCGGCAGGCGGAATTTTGAAAATACTGAATACCAATACATCCATGACATGGACGCTGGGAGTCGGAGTTGGGACCGTACTTGCTCTGGTATTAGTTCTGATGATTATAGCCCTGCCCAAATTTAAACTTATGCAAAAATTAATTGATAAAATTAATCTGGTTATGAGGGAAATTCTGTCTGGCCTTCCGGTTATAAGAGCATTCAGCAATGAAAGGCATGAAAGCGAGCGTTTTGACAAAGTAAATAAAGAACTTACAAAATACAGCCTTTTTGTCGGACGAGTAATGGCCTTCCTGATGCCTGCCCTGATGCTGATTATGAATCTGGTATCAATCCTGATTATATGGGTAGGTACCGACAGAATTAACACCGGAACCATGCAGGTCGGTGACATGATTGCTTTCATTCAATATACCATGCAGATAATTATGTCATTTTTAATGATTACCCTGATTTCAATATTCCTGCCGAGAGCGAGTGTATCGGTAGGCCGCGTCAATGAAGTCCTCAAAGAAAAGGTTCAAATTACCGACCCCGAAAAGGAAGAAACCATGGACGGTTCCAAAAGAGGCCTGCTTGAATTTAAAAATGTATATTTCAGTTATCCGGATGCCGAAGAGTATGTATTATCGGATATCAGCTTTACTGCAAAGCCCGGTGAAGTCACCGCTATTATTGGAAGTACCGGAAGCGGCAAAAGCACCTTAATTAATCTTATCCCCAGATTCTACGATGTGACGAAAGGGCAAATCCTTCTTAACGGTACGGATATTAGGAACATATCCCAGCATAACCTTAGAAAGCGGCTCGGTTATATTCCTCAAAAAGGAGTCTTATTTTCCGGTACAATTAAATCGAACATAGCTTTCGGAGTACCAGATGCCGGTGAAGATATAATAAGAAAAGCCGCCCAAATTGCCCAGGCTGAAGATTTTATACTGGAAAAGCCAAATGGTTTTGATGAACCCATAGCCCAGGGCGGCACCAACGTATCCGGCGGCCAGAAACAAAGACTATCCATAGCCAGGGCTATCGCCAAAAATCCTGAAATATATATTTTTGACGACAGCTTTTCTGCTCTGGATTATAAAACGGACAGCAACCTGCGAAAAGCGCTTAAAAAAGAGCTGAAAAACAGTACGGTTATTATCGTCGCCCAGAGAATAGGTACTATAGTTGATGCGGATCAGATTCTGGTACTTGACAAAGGGAAAATAGTCGGCCGGGGAACCCATAAAGAACTGCTTAAAAACTGCGAGGTATATTACCAGATAGCATCTTCCCAGTTGTCAAAGGAGGAATTGGCATATGAGTAAAACCTCAAAAAACTCAAATGAAAACAAGGTGGCTAAAGGCTATTATGGCTTCAGGATGAGAAAAAACAGCCCAGGTCCCCGTCCCGGTATGGGTGTTCCCGAAGAAAACGCCAAAGACTTTAAAGGGACTATAAAGAAACTGGCGCTTCATCTGTCCGGTTATAAGTGGGCATTCATGATTTCATTTATATTTGCCATAGGAAGCACCATATTTTCCATTATCAGCCCTACTATCCTCGGTAATGCGGTCACCGAAATAGTAAACGGCCTTATAGATAAACTTGGCGGTGGCAGCGGAATTAACTTTACCTCTTTGGGTCGGATTATATTATTGCTGATAGGGCTTTATTCCTTATCGTCCATTTTTTCCTTTGTTCAGGGCCTGATTACAACAGAGATTGCCCAAAGGATATCATACAAGTTCCGCAAAGATATATCCGAAAAAATTCACCGTCTGCCCATGAATTACTTTGATTCTTTGACCCACGGTGAAATTCTTTCAAGGGTTACCAATGATGTGGATACCTTAAGCCAAAGCCTTAACCAGAGCCTTACCCAACTGATTACATCCGTAGTCAGCGTCGTCGGTATATTGATAATGATGATAAGAATAAGTATCCCTCTTACCCTTCTTGCCCTGCTTATAGTTCCCGTATCCACACTCATAATGGGAATTGTGGTCAGGAGGTCTCAGATGTATTTCAGGCAACAGCAGGAGTATCTGGGCCATGTAAACGGACTGGTGGAAGAAGTATTTGGGGGCCACAATATAGTTAAAGCCTTTAACAAGGAAAATGATTTCATACAGGAATTCAGAGAAAAAAACAATACCCTGTATGAAACCGCCTGGAAATCCCAGTTTTTATCCGGTTTAATGCACCCTATTATGCAGTTTGTCGGAAATATCAGCTATGTAGGTGTGGCAATTCTCGGCGGTTATCTCACGGTTAAGGGCAGTATTCAGATAGGGCAGATTCAGTCCTTCATCCAGTATATCAGAAATTTCACCCATCCTATTACCCAATTGGCACAGGTAGCCAATATGTTCCAGTCGATGGCCGCCGCTTCCGAAAGGGTATTTGAATTTATGGAAGCCGAAGAAGAAGTTCCGAGTACCGATAACCCTCTTCCGACTGAAAACCTTAAAGGCAACGTGGAATTCAGGCATGTAAACTTCGGATATCAAAGCGATAATATTATAATACGGGATTTTAACGCTACAATTAAGGACGGACAAAGGGTGGCAATCGTGGGCCCGACCGGGCAGGCAAGACAACCATAGTCAAGCTGCTTATGCGCTTTTATGACATTAACAGCGGTGAAATACTTATAGACGGCCATAATATAAAGGAGTTTGACAGAAGCGAGCTAAGAAAAATGTTCGGAATGGTTTTGCAGGATACCTGGCTCTTTAACGGAACCGTGATGGACAATATACGCTACGGCAAACCGGATGCCACAGATAAAGATGTAATAGAAGCTGCCAAAGCTGCCCATGTCCATCATTTCATCACCACTCTTCCAGGCGGATATAACATGGTGATTAACGAAGAAACCACCAATATATCACAGGGGCAAAAGCAACTGCTTACCATTGCCAGAGCCATCCTTGCGGATCCTAAGATACTCATTCTTGACGAAGCCACCAGTTCTGTCGATACCAGAACAGAACTACTGATCCAGAAGGCTATGGATAACCTTATGAAAGGAAGAACCTGCTTTATCATAGCCCACAGACTGTCGACCATAAGAGATGCCGATATGATACTGGTTATGAACGAAGGTAACGTTGTAGAACTGGGCAATCACGAAGAACTGCTGGCAAAAGGCGGTTTCTATGCCAAGCTTTATAATTCCCAGTTTGAGCAAAGTGCATAAGCATACAGTAAGCCGGCTTCATAATTAACAAAAAGCAGATAATCTACCAAAACAAATACACCTGCCGTAGTCCTGCACCATAACGATCAGGCAGTTTCCGCTTATGACGTAAGGATTACGGCAGGTGTTCCGGTATCCGGGAAAAAAGCTCCCTTGTTTCATATAAATACTCTTTTGAATACAGCCGGTTTTATCATTATCTAATATTTTCAATCATCTGATGTTTCTTATCATATTTATAAGGTTTTCTGCTTACTAAAACTCATAACATTTATTTAAATATCTTTATAATTATAATTTTTCACCTTTTCAAATTCTTCCTGTACCTCCTCTGAAGGCGGAGCCGTATATAATGATACAATCACAATGGCCAGACAGGAAACAACAAAAGCAGGTAGCAATTCATAAATGTCAAAAAATCCTCCCAACGGTCTTATAAGCAGTTTCCAAATAAATACCATGGCTCCCCCGGTTACCATTCATGCAACGGCGCCTGTCCTTGTTACCCGTTTCCAGAACAGAGAAAACAACATGACCGGGCCGAAAGTTGCTCCAAAACCTGCCCAGGCAAAGGCCACGACGGTAAATATAACACTGTCCTCATCCAATGCTATAAGCATTGCAATAACCGAAATTATTATTAAAGTTACCCTTGACATATAAAGGACCTGCTTGTCCGTAGCGTCCTTCTTTAAAATTCCATGATAAATATTCTTTGAAAATGCCGATGCTGCAATAAGAAGATAGGAATCCGACGAACTTATGGTCGCAGCAAGTATTCCTGCCATAACTATTCCTGCAATTATTGGGATAAAGAAATTGCTGGACAGCAGTATAAATATATTTTCTGATGCACTGTCCGTAAGCAAAACTTCCGGATAAAGAATCCTTCCTATAATACCGATGAATACGGCTGCAAGCAAAGAAACGGCACACCAGATTGTGGCAATCCTTCTGGATATTTTAAGTTCATTGGGATTTTTAATAGCCATGAATTTTAATAAAACCTGCGGCATTCCGAAATATCCCAGCCCCCATGAAAGTGTCGAAACAATGACCAGAAAACCATATTTTTTCGCTTCTCCAAATAAGGGCTTGCCGGCTTCTGAAACCTGCTGCACACCGTCTACAACCGTAGGCTGAGCAATCCCAAAAAATTCAAAGAAACCCGGTATTCTTTTTGCGTTCTCAATTAAATCGGTGATGCCCCCTGCCCTGACTATTCCAACAACGAGAACCACGGTAAGGGCACATATCATCACTATTCCCTGCA
>ENA-OWPA01001873-OWPA01001873.1-bioreactor-metagenome-genome-assembly--contig:-NODE-1873-length-11908-cov-2.777956_pt1 | contig 11908 bp, 8 predicted proteins | sample MGYA00238139_ERZ651803 | MGnify/ENA primary metagenome ERZ651803 (study PRJEB26909, sample SAMN07631231) | bioreactor metagenome | isolation source: Switchgrass digestor | place: USA: Dartmouth...
TGGAAATGTCACGAGGTCGGCTGAACATAAAAAATCCCAAGGAATTAGAGAAAATGCTTATGTGTGACTAATAAGGAGTTAGATTAAACCAGGTTGATATTAAATTAAATACAGTTTGGAGCAAGATGTGGAAACCGGTGTTGAGACACTGGTTTCCACATTTTTTTCACAAATGTACTTTAGTCACAGAGGAAAATAAAAACCTGTGCTATGATAAGAATGTGATTAAAATAGCATAAGTTAAAAACGGCTCCTATTAAAGAGCAATAGTGCAAAAAGCTCTTTAATTTAGGTGTAAGGATAGTATTACGCTTATTTCGCTAAAATAGGGACCTATATAAGGAAATACCCCTATATGTGAAATATAACACAAATTCTTTAATTAATTAAATTAACTGAAAAGGAGGAGGTAGCAAATGAAAAAAACGGTCAAATTTAAGTTTTTTCTTAGTGCTTTACTGTTTGCGGCTTTGGCCTTGGTAGGGTGTTCAAGCAGCAGTTCAACCACACCGGCAAAAGAGCCCAGTCCTCAGGAAGTACCTTTAGTTGAGCAGTCTGAAGCAGTCAGGGGAGTTGTGGATAACTATCTTTCCAGCCACAAAATAACTTCTCTTACTCCTGAGGAGCTTTATCAAATTGTTAGGGCCCATGATCCCAATTACTTCTTAGTGGATATACGGGCTAATGGAGATTTTGTTGCCGGCAATATTGAAAGTTCAGTAAGTATTCCCTATGCGCAAACTTCTGATCCGGAAAGGTTGGCAAACCTGCCCAAAGACAAAATCCTGGTGGTTATTGATTATAATGGCCATCTTGCTGCTCAGACTGCAGCCACTTGGAACTTGCTGGGGTATGAAGCAGTGCCGCTACTTTATGGGGTTCAGAGCTGGACCCAAGACATATCAGCTACCGGCTATGACCCTTTTCCGGCTGAGCCACTAAATTATCCTTTGGTTACAGAAGTGAAAGCAACATCCATAATTCAGGAGACTCTGCCGGAAATCCAATATCCGGAAGGACAGACTCAAGATTACCTGGTCCATGCCGCCAAGACCTATCTGGATAGGAATTATAAAGGAATAATTACAGCCGAGGAGCTCTATGATTCCCTTGAGAAAGGCAAGACAGAGCAGTTTTTCTTAGTTGATATTCGCAAGCCCGAGCATTACCGGGCAGGACATATTGAAGGTTCTATAAACATTCCTTTGGAGCAGCTTGCAAAAATTGACAGCCTAAAAAGCTTTCCACCGGACAAGCGCCTTGTTTTGATTGGCTATAACGGTCTGGATGCCAGCCAAGGTGTTCGCTGTTTGGTGACCTTAGGCTATGATTGTGTAGCCCTTAAATATGGCATGAGTTATTGGGGGTCAGAAGAACAAACCACAGGTGTGGCTCCAATCCACGATTTTGTGCAAGACCATTATCAATTGATTCCTCTTAACTATGTGGTACCAAGCACCGGTGCAGCAGGTTGTGGTTAATTGTTTAGGGAGAAGGAGGTAAGGTTATGCAGCCAATATCGCGTCGATCATTTTTAAAGCTTGCCGCTGCTGCCACGACAGCAGTTGCTCTTCCCCAAGGATTGAAGATAGATTTCCAGGCTTTTGCTGAAGAAGCAAAGGCCGGGGAAGTCACAAAAGTCCCTTCTTTGTGCAATGGATGTTCCAGCTATTGTGGGGTATGGGTTTATGTGAAAAACGGGAGACTGTGGAAGATTGAAGGCAATAAAACCCATATGAAATCCAGAGGGCATATTTGTGCGCGAGGTCATGGCGTAGCTCAAAATGTCTACAATCCCGGTCGAGTTACCCAGCCTATGAAGCGGATAGATGACCAGAATAATTTTCAGCCAATCACCTGGGAACAAGCCTTCCAGGAAGTGGGGCAAAAAATGAAAGCTTTGGTTGAAGAGCATGGCGGGGATAAATTCGTGTGGTTATGCCATGGGGGTAAGGAAAGCTACGCCCAGCAGTTTATGGATATTATCGGTTCAGACAACTATATTACTCACTATGCCACCTGTTTTTCAGCCAAGACAAATATTTGGCAGAACATGGCCGGGGGGATGTTTAACTCTGATTTTGATAACGCCAAGACCATGCTCTTTGTGGGCAGAAACTATGCAGGGGGAATAATCCCTGCTGCCATGAAACGGATTACCCAGGCTAAGAGCAAAGGAGCAAAAATCATTGTGGTGGATCCCCGCTTTTGTGAATTAGCCACAATTGCCGATGAATGGATTCCTATTCGCCCTGGCACAGACTTAGCATTCTTCTTAGGCATTGCCCACACCCTCATCAGCGAAGACCTTTATGACAAGAAATTTGTAGCAGAGTATGTTTATGGCTTTGAGGAATTCTGGGCTCATAATAAGGAATTTACTGCCGATAAGGCTGCTGAAATCTGTGGTATTCCCGCAGAGAAAATTCGAGAAATCGCCAGGGCTTTAGCCAAAGACGCTCCCCAAGCTTTTTTAGACCCGGGGTACCATGGTTTGGCCGCTCACTATCAGAATTCCAATGAAACCATGGCCCTCAATGTAATCATCAATGCCCTGCTGGGGAACTTCTGGAAAGCAGGAGGACTATTCCCGGCAGCCAGCACCACTTTCGGTCATCCTGAAGCCACATATTATGGACCTGTGGCTGCTAAGGGACCTCGCGTGGATGGAGCGGGAGTCAGCGGAGAGTATCCTTTAGTGGAACCTTCCCGTGGTATCCCTCAAAGAATTCCTGACCTAATCGAGAAAGGCCGGGTCAAGATCGTATTCTTCTATTCTTACAATCCCCTCCGTTCAGCTCCGGAGCCGGAGTACCAAAAGAAGATTAAGAATGCCGACTTAGTTGTAAGCATCAATTATGACTGGAATGAAACCTCCCTTTATACAGCGCATTATATTTTGCCGGAAAATCACTACTTAGAACGCACAGAGCACCCCAAAGTGATCAACGGCAATATCTATTGGCCGGCAGCACAAGTGGCTACACGCTTTAAAGCCCTGGAGAGCACTACTTCAAGTTTGGCTTTGCTGGATATTATGAAAGGTTTGACCAAGGCCTACGGCATCGAGAATCTCTATGGCTATACCGTGGAGGAAGAACTGGAAGCCGCACTTGGGCCTTTGGGTATTAGTGTGGAAGAGCTTAAAGAGAAGGGCTGTATCGAGCTTATGCCTACAGTTCTGCCAAAAGATGAGGGCTTAACCTTCAGTACCTTTACCGGCAAGATTGAATTCTCCATAGGAGCTTGGCGCAAGGAAGGCTATCTGGGAGTGCCTACTTGGGTACCGCCTTTAGTAGAGCCTAAGAACGCCAACGAGTTCCGCCTGATTCATGGTAAACAGCCTTGGCATTCCCACATTATGACCACTAACAATCCTTATCTTATGGCGATCACCAAAGAGAAAAATGGGACTTACATGTGGATGAACAGTTCTCGGGCGGCGGAATTAGGAATCAAAGAAGGGGATTGGGTAACCGTCACCAGTGAGATAACTTCCAAGCAGGTTCAAGTTCATGTGACGGAGGGCTTACATCCTGAGTGTGTATGGCTTCCCTCAACTTATGGAACTTTCTCGGAAAAATTGGAGCTGGGCTATGGCCAAGGAGTGAATTATAACGATTTTATCCCCGCCCGAATCGATAAAAAAACCGGTCATGTCATGGGACAGGAATGTGTCGTGACCATTACAAAGGGGGGTAAATAATGGCTAACTATGTTATGTTCATTGACCCCAACAAATGCACAGGCTGCAATGCTTGCCGCATTGCTTGTCAGATGCAGTGGGGCTTGACACCTTCCGTTAACTATAACCACCTCATCGAACAAGAGACAGGGAAATATCCTAAAGTTCAAAGAATGATCATCCCTATTCAGTGCCAGCACTGTGATGATGCTCCCTGCCAAAAGGTGTGCCCTACAGGTGCCACCTATAAGCGGGAGGACGGGATTGTATTAATCGATGCCAAAAAATGCATTGGCTGTAAATACTGCATGGTGGCTTGTCCCTATAACGCCAGGGTCATCAATGAGGAGGGCGTACCGGAGAAGTGCCGTTTTTGTGCAGAATATGTAGCCCAAGGAGAAACTCCTGCATGTGTATCTACCTGTATGAATGAAGTGCGTATTTTTGGTGACCTGGATGATCCTGCCAGCCCCCTCCATGAGCTGATAAATAATCAAGATGTAGTGCAGTTGCGCCCGGATCTGAATACCAAACCGCGCATCTATTATGCCAAGAGCAAACGGGGATAGGGAGGTGAGCACATGAAAACAAATAAGTACCAAAAAAGCCTTTGGACCTATTTAGCATTTTTCCTGTTGCTCTTTGGAGTGGCAGGAGCCATAAATAAGTATTTTATTAGCGGTGAACATGCTTTTGGGGTTTCCCCGGAAGTTCCCTGGGGTGCCTTAATTTCCGGTTATGTTTTCTTTGCCGTAGCTGCTACCGGCACAGGCCTTGTAGGGTCTTTGGGCCATGTTTTCCATCTCAAAAAGTTTGAGCCCCTATCCAAGCGAGCTCTCCTTGCCTCTATCTTATTGCTGCTTTCAGCTTTCTTGGTCCTGGCCATCGAGCTGGCCAATCCTTTTAAGATGATTTATCTCTTGCTTTCTCCCAATCTTTCCAGTCCGATTCTTTGGATGGGAGTGTTCTATGGCATCTATCTCATCCTGCTCTTCGGTGAGTTTTATTTCACTATGAAAGACAACCACAAGGTAGCTTCGGGGATTGCTTACTTTTCTTTTGTGGTAAAGCTTGCTGCCATCATTAACTTAGGCAGGGTGTTTGGTTATACTGCCTCCCGAGGATTTTGGGAAGGGTATTATTACCCGGCTTATATGGTGGTTTCAGCCCTTGTCTCCGGGGCAGCGGTGCTTCTCATAATACACTATTTTTCCACTAAAGACTTTAAGGTTCCCGGTTACGCTAAAACTCAAGTGGAAAGTCTGGGTAAGAATCTTAGCCAGATCCTGGCAGTTGCCCTTCTAATCTTTGCTGTTTTCCAAGCTATTAAGGTTGGCATTTCTCTTAATGCAGGAGATATGGCAACAGCAGAGGCAGCTAAAGCCCTCATCAGTGGTCCCTTGGCGATATCTTTCTGGGCAATGGAAGTCTTGGTAGGAATTGTGGCTCCTTTGGCGCTCCTCTTGGGGTCAAAGTTTACCTCCATGGGAAAAGCTTTTTGGGCAGGAATTCTGACTATGGCCGGCATGCTCTTCTCCCGTTTGGACTTTGTTTACGCCGGTCAAATCATCCCCTTGCAGATTGTGGATGCTACCCAACAGATCGCCCAGGTTTACAATGCTTATTCCCCTACATGGAGTGAATGGTCTTTAATTATTGGGGCTTTAGGTCTCATAATCCTGGTATTTGATTATGCTGAATGCAAATTGGCTCTGGATTGACCGGATAATGCCAAGGATTCCGGTAAGTCATGGATTAATGTACGAAGGAAGGTGGCAGTTATGCCAAACACTCGTGCCTCACAGCAGGCTTTTGAGGATCTGCTCATGCTCTTTGCTGATTTTTTTGCCTTCCCTGACCAGGAATTCTGGGCCCATGTCCAAACCGGGGCCATTGATCAAGAGATCATGGAACTGAGTGGGTTGGCTGGGGTACCTGTAGAGACGGATCTTAAAAGCGTCGTTCCAACTTATGAGGAATGGATAACCGCTTATAATCACTGCTTTTTAGGAACTCAAAAACCCTTTGCTCCACCTATAGAGTCCATTTACAAGCAATGGACTGTAGATGAAAGTTTTCAGGTGCCCTTTAAACACCAGAAAGGGTATCTCATGGGGGACTGTGCCCAACATGTTCGCCACATCCTTGACTCCTTCGGACTGGAGATTCCGGTAGAGTATCACATGATGCCGGATCACCTGATTATCCTTTTGGAACTTTTAGCCTTCCTCTTGAGAAGCGGCTTCCCCCAAGAGGCTCAGCAATTTATTCGAGATCACCTGGATTGGCTGCCGGATTTGCGCCGGGCAATTGAAGATCTACCCGTGGATGGAAAGCTTTATCTTGAAGTTCTCGTCGCTCTGGAAAAGGTTCTTCAAACCTTTCAAGAGTCCCTGATTACTGAACCGGTTAACTAAATTGGCTCCCAAGAGTCAGTTAAAGTTAAAAAACAGTTGATCAATAAGGAGGAAAAAAGAATGTTTAAGGAACTTAAAAAGACAAAGGTCATTTCTCTGGTTCTCTCTTCATTACTGGCTTTAAGCCTGGTTACCGGCTGTGGTTCATCCACTCCGGCCTCAACAACTCCGGAGCAACCCCCCGCAACTCAAACACAAGAGCCTGCCCAACAACCTGCCCAGCAGCCTGAACAGCCTGCAGCCGCAGGACCGACAGTGGAGTCCAATACTCTTGGCTGGGATGAATGGTCTGCCAAAATGAACGGAACCATCAACAAAGATTATTATGTAGTGGATTTAAGAACACCGGATGAAATTAAGTTGGAAAAAGCCATCGAAGGTTCCATTAATATTGATGCCAATGCTACATTGGGTACCGGAAATACTGATGTTATTGATGAAAAATTGCAAGGTGTACCAAAGGATGCTACAATTCTTATCCACTGCAAATCCGGTGGCAGAGCGAAAAAGAATCTCCAAACCTTTTTGGATAAAGGTTATGTAAATGCTTATGTACTGGATGGCTGGACTGCTTTTGACGACAAAGGCTATATGGGCGCTGCTAAGATTAATGCCAGCAATGAGCAATTAAAACCCGATGCTTGGGTTGCCAAAATGGTAGGAACAGTTGGCAAAGATTATTATATCCTCGATGTTCGGGATAAGAGTGAATATGATGCCGGTCATATTCAAGGTGCTTTAAACTTCGGTGTCAGAGATCAATTTACGGTAGACCATGCTGCTACCATGGCCAAAGTTCAGGAAGCTGTACCGGATAAGGATGCTTTGATCCTGGTTCATTGTGCTGCCGGTGTCCGGGCAAAAGTGGCTCAAGCTCATCTTAAAGCTGAAGGCTATACCAATGTTTTAACCTTAGACAATAAGATCACCATAGACGCCAACGGAAACTATAAATTCGAATAAAAATATCGGTATTAAACGATCACAAGCTGATGCAGTAAAAAGTTCCTTTTATTGATTAAATTAAAGTTAAAGTTCTGTTTATGAACCATCCATGAAAAAATAGTAATTTTAAACCTATAGCAATATAAAAGTCTATTCAATACTGAAAAAGACTATATTGGATTAGGTAGTAAAATGCAATGAAGGAGATTGCTCCTATATTTCCAGAGAAGATAAGTCTCTTGGAATTTTAGGGGCAATCTTTATTTTACTTTCTTTTTGGAGGGCTTTGAGAAAACCTGTAGATGCTCTTAAACAAGTTTCACTCCTGTGTTATAATAAAAAATCAGGTGTTAATGTCCTGGGGCAATCTTGTTTTCGGTGAGGTGGAAAGAAAGATGTACAGTTTAGAGGATTTAAACCCGGTTCAGCGCCAGGCGGTGGAACACCGGGAGGGTCCCTTATTGATTTTAGCAGGAGCCGGATCAGGCAAAACCCGGGTTTTGACCTATCGCATTGCTCATTTGATTGCCCAAGGTGTGGAGCCCTGGAATATCTTAGCCATAACCTTTACCAATAAAGCTGCCCAAGAAATGCGGGAGCGTGTTCATACCTTAGTGGGCAGTGCCGGTAGAGGCCTTTGGGTGGCTACCTTTCACGCTGCCTGTATGAGAATCTTAAGAAGTGAGATCGGCTATATTCCCGGTTATACCCGCAATTTTGTTATCTATGACAGTGCGGATCAATTGGCCTTAATCAAGTCTTGCATGAAAGAATTGAACCTGGATGAAAAGAAATTTGCTCCCCGGGCTATTGAGGCAGTTATCAGTGATGCCAAAAATAAATTGCTTACACCGGATGATTATTCCCGCAGGGCCAGGGACTATTTTGAACAAAAGGTGGAAAAGGTATATGAGCTTTATCAGCAAAAGCTTGTAGCCAATAATGCCCTGGATTTTGACGATATTATCATGCTGACAGTGCGCTTGTTCCGGGAGAATCCGGAGGTTTTGGCCTATTATCAGGATAAATTCCGCTACATCCTGGTGGATGAGTATCAAGATACCAACCATGCTCAATATGCCTTGGTTAATTTGCTGGCGAAAAAGTACCGAAACCTTTGTGTTGTAGGGGATGATGACCAGTCCATTTATATGTTTCGGGGTGCTGATGTCCAGAATATCCTGGATTTTGAACGGGATTACCCGGAAGCCAGGGTACTTAAATTAGAGCAAAATTATCGCTCCACCAAAAACATCCTTAAAGCTGCCAACGCAGTAGTGCAGAACAATACAGATAGGAAGGAAAAGGCGCTCTGGACGGACAATGAAGAGGGCCACCCCCTTGTCTATTATGTGGCCGATAATGAGCAGGATGAAGCCCGTTTTATAGCGGAACGTATTCAGCGCTTGCTCAATGTGGAAGGACGGAAGTTCAGCGATTTCGCTGTTCTTTACCGTACCAATGCTCAATCCCGGGTTATTGAAGAGCGGTTTATGAAGGAAGGGATTCCTTACCGGATTTTTTCCGGTCTGAAATTCTATGACCGGATGGAGATTAAGGATATTTTGGCGTATTTGCGCCTGCTCCAGAATCCGGCAGATCAGGTGAGTTTCGCCCGGATACTTAATGTTCCCAAAAGGGGGCTGGGCGAAAGCACCTTGGAAAAAATCCTGGAATATGCCGATGAACAGGGGATGCCTGTGTTAGAGGCGACTTTGGAGGCAGAGTATATACCGGAATTGCAAGCTCGGGCGAAAAAGCCCTTGCTGGCCTTTGCCAAGCTGATGCAAGATTTGCGGGCTTTGGCAGAGGAAGAAAGCTCTGTAACCAAATTAGTGGAAGAAGTATTAAAGCGGACAGGCTATTGGGACAACCTTGTCAATGATAAATCCCCGGAAGCTGAGGCCCGTCTGGAAAACTTGAAGGAATTCCTCTCGGTTACGGCCGAGTATGATGAAAAAGCGGATAACTATGAGGAGATAATAGAGCAAGAGGGGCTGGAAGATGCTCCCCGGCCGGGTTTGGCAGGCTTTTTGGAGCAGGTGTCCTTAGTCGCCCAGATTGACTCTTTGGACCAAGGTGAAGAAGCCGTGGTTCTCATGACAATCCACAGCGCCAAAGGCCTGGAGTTCCCGGTAGTATTCTTAGCCGGGATGGAGGAAGGGATCTTTCCCAGCAGCCGCTCCATGCTGGAACCCGTTTTATTAGAAGAAGAACGGCGTCTATGTTATGTCGCCATCACCCGGGCTAAAGAAAGGCTCTACTTAAGCTTTGCTCAGCAGCGCCTCCTTTATGGCCGCACCCAGTACAATCGTCCCTCAGAATTCTTCCAGGAGATCCCTCCCCAGCTCTTAGTGGACAGGGATCCTATCGATCCTCCACCCTCTGTGGCACGCATCAAATCTCGGGGAGGAACTTTTAACTCCGGAATTAATAACTTCGGAACTACTAATTCAGGAACTAACAATTATGGAGTCAATAGTTCAGGCCTTTCTTCGCCCTGGCGAGCCGGGGAGCGCCTCATTGGCAACCCTATAAAGGAAGCTCCGGCTTTTGATTACAAAGTAGGGGAGAAAGTGGAGCATCCGAAGTTCGGTAAAGGTGTGATCGTAGCTATCAAAGGAGAAGGAAGCTCAGCGGAACTATCCGTTGTGTTTGGCGGGGAGATTAAAAAGCTAATTGCAGAATATGCCAAACTAGTAAAGCTTTAAAATTAATCAAATTGGCTTTAATAAATGTAACTTTAGCATTTATAAGGAAAAGAAAAACGATAAAAAGAAAACTAAAAGAAAACTAAAAGAAAACTAAAAGAAAACTAAAAAGAAAACTTAAATAAGACTTAAAATAAAACTACAACGAAACATAAAAAACTAAACTATTTAATAATCAATAGACAATCAATTAATTAGGTAGGAAGGATAGAGTAAAAAGTGCCGGATATAATCCATGTTATAGGTCATCGCAATCCCGATACAGATTCCATTTGTGCGGCAATCGCCTATGCTCGCCTCAAAGAACGCATCGGAATGAAAAATGTGGTTCCTTTTCGGGCGGGTAAAATCAATCGGGAGACAGAATTTGTTTTAAATGCTTTCGGGGTAAAACCCCCGGAATTATTGAAAGATCTCCATCTGCGTGTAAAAGATATGCTGAACGGCCCGGTGCCGACAATCAGTCCTGAAGCTCCTCTTCTGGAAGCCTGGAAGATCATGAAAGAGAAAAACCAAAAGACTCTTCCTGTTGTGGACAAAAGCGAGCGCATGCTGGGGATGATTACTGTAGGTGACCTTTCAGCCTATTATATTCAAAGTATGGCGGAGCACCAATTTGACTTTTATCAGGTATCCATAAAAAATATCATCCAGACCTTGGACGGAAAGCTTTTGGTGGGAAATGACAAGCAGGATATCAGCGGGAACATTTATGTGGGAGCTATGCGCCAGGAAACCTTGGAAAACTATGTGGGTGCCAGCAGCATAGTCTTAATCGGAGACCGTGAAACAGCTCAGGAAAGCCTCCTTCGCCAGGGGGTCTCCGCCTTGATTCTTACGGGAGGGGCGGTTTTAACTTCTGAACTGGAAGAATTAGCCCGTAAGCAAAATTGCACGGTAATATCCGTTCCTCATGATACCTTTACAGCAGCTCGTTTGCTTCCCATGGCAACACCGGTGGCCGATGCTATGAAGAAAGAGGGGATTGTCTCTTTCAATGAGGATGATCTGGTGGAGGAAGTTAAAGCCAAAATGCTGGAAACTCGTTTCCGCAATTATCCCGTCTTAGATGAGCAAGGTAAAGTGGTGGGATTAATCAGCCGTTACCATCTCTTAAGCTTGGGGCGCAAAAAGGCCATTCTGGTGGATCACAATGAATTTGGTCAAGCTGTTGTGGGCATAGATCAAGCCCAAATTTTAGAAGTAGTAGATCACCACCGGGTAGGAGGAATCCAGACCGGGGAGCCCATTCTTTTCCGCAATGAACCCGTCGGATCTACCTGTACCATTATTGCCAAGTGCTATGTGGATTGGGATGTAATTCCAGAGAAAGAGATAGCAGGGATTATGCTGGGGGCGATTTTATCGGATACCGTTATTTTTAAATCCCCTACCTGCACTCCTGTAGATATTCAGTATGCTACTTATTTAGCCAAAATCGCCGGTGTTGATCCCAAAGAATTTGGTATCCGGATGTTCAAAGCCGCTTCGAATCTGGGAGAACGCCAAGTCGATGAGCTGATTGAAGAAGATCTAAAAGAATTCAGCATGGGTGATTTGCGGATAGGTATTGGTCAAGTCAGTGTCATGGGGTTAGAAGGTCTTGAGCAATTGCGTGCAGCCTTAACTCAAAGAATGGACGAACTGCGCAGTCAACGGGGAATGGACTACCTTTTATTGATGGTAACGGACTTACTGGAAGAAAATACGGAATTGTTCGTCACCGGTCCCAAACCGGAAGAGATAGCCAAGGCTTTTGCTAAACCCTTAACCCAGGGCAGTGTTTTCTTGCCTGGAGTGTTATCCAGGAAAAAGCAGGTGGTTCCTCCTTTAACCAAGTATTTCCTTAATTAAGATGCCTTTTTGGCTTAACAGGTTAGAATATAAGTGGCGTCAGAATGACGTTATTGATGGCTTTGGGTCCATAGTTTTGCCTTAGGAGGGAAGATTTGATGTCCGACGTAGCCCAACGTATAAAAGCCCTTAGAGAACAGATTGAGGAAGCCAATTATCGTTATTATGGCTTGGATCAACCAACCCTAAGTGATAGCGAGTATGATTCCCTGATGCAGGAACTTATTCGCCTGGAAAAAGAACATCCGGAATTCATGACCCCTGATTCACCTTCCCAGCGGGTAGGCGGGTATGTG
>ENA-OWPA01001878-OWPA01001878.1-bioreactor-metagenome-genome-assembly--contig:-NODE-1878-length-11892-cov-11.428354_pt1 | contig 11892 bp, 14 predicted proteins | sample MGYA00238139_ERZ651803 | MGnify/ENA primary metagenome ERZ651803 (study PRJEB26909, sample SAMN07631231) | bioreactor metagenome | isolation source: Switchgrass digestor | place: USA: Dartmouth...
ACGATAGCATGGATAACTATTATATCACAAAGGAAACCCGTATGCTGATTCGCAGGATAATAGATAACTATCTAAAGAATAAGGACAAAATTGATACTCTGATTATAGTCAACCACCTCATGAAATACGGTATTTCTTACGGTGATTTTTCGGACAGCAGATGGTCGTTAAGAAGAATCGCTGATATTTGTGGCGTAACAGAAAGGACCGTCCAATATAGAAAGAAAAGAATTATTAAAGAACTTACCGCAATCTATAATAAGGAAATACTCCCATTACTACTTAATTAATACAATAAATTTGATAATGCAAATTTGTTATAAAAATCAATTTAAAACTTGCTTTTTATATTTTACTCCGTATAATGCCTTCAAAATAATACATTAAAGGGAGTGATATTTATGAGAAGTGTAACCATCTTTGGCAATTTTACTATTTTAGAAACTTTTTTACTAAACTATATGAATATTGATAAGGGTTTTGATGACCGTTTAGAAGTATTCTACAGGCTCAACCTTTACATAGAAGATAATAAAGATGTTCCTGTCAATATGTTTCAAGATTATTATTACAGAAACATATATGATTTAATTAATGACCTGTATGAGTTTATTCAACAGAATAACTGCCCAAGTCTTGACGAGGATATGTCGCATTTGCAGAAATTAAAAAATTAAAATTTTTGCTAACCGCAATGCTAATATACTTTCAACAAAACTTGTCAACAAAAGATATGTTCTTTTTCCAATTCCCTTTATAAATTAACAATAAACTCCCTCATAATCGCCCATTATCCCCTGAAAAATTGGAAACAAAACTTTAACACCCACTTGAAACCCTTATCTAATATCTTTTATAGTATTAGAAACTATATTGGAAGGATGTTGATTATGAGAGATAATAAGGAATTAAATGGAGCCAATTTGTATCTAGATGAGTTTACTGCATATCTGATGAGTATAGATAAATCCGACTCTACAATAAAAACTTACATTGAACATATACAGGCATTTGCGAAATGGTTTGAAGAAACCAACGGCATAGGTTTTGACCCTTCTATAGTAACTGAAATTGATATCAGGGATATGCGCTCATATTTACAAGGAACACGACATTTGAAAGAAACAACCATTAACTTAAGATTAGCCAGCCTGAAGAGTTACTTTGAATTTTTAGAAGCAGAGAAATATATAAAAAATAATCCTGCCAGGGGAATTAAAAAAATAAAGATTCAATCTCCTGCCACACCGAAATCTTTGGACGAACAGTCTTACCGTGCCTTACGCCGTCATATATACCGTGGAGGGAACAAGGCCCATATCGCTATGTTTGAGATTTTTACCAGGTGCGGGGTTAGAAATTTCGAACTTATAAATATCCGTATTGCTGACATTGATATAACTGAGCGAAAAGGGAACTTAAAAGTAATAGGAAAGCAAAATAAGGTGCGTCATATCCCTCTGCATAAGGATGTTCGGGATGCAATTAACAACTGGATGGAAATACGAAGGAATATTAAAACAGAACATGATAACCTGTTTATTTCCGAACGCAAGACCCCTTACACCAGGTCAGGAATCTGGAAGATTTTTAAAAAATACTGTGAACAAATCGGGATTACTGATGTAACTATCCATTCCTTCAGACACTATTTTTGCAGAACCTTACTAAAAAACGGGGTTGATATTTCTGTAGTTGCTCAACTTGCGGGTCACGCATCTGGATATGTGACTGCCCAGGTTTACACCATCCCACGGCAGGAAGAATTGGAGAAAGCAATAGAAACATTAGTTTAAGATTAAAAAAACAGGCTTCATTTTGCCTGTTTTTGCTATCTATAATACATGCTATTTTCTTTTCATAATACCTATTATTGCAGCAATGGCTACAATTGTAATACATACTATAAGGCTTATTATTACATATTTCATAACTCTTAACCTACTTCCTGTACCCTTTACTCTTTACAGGATTTAGGGACAAGGGATAAGATTTAACCTCATCCTTTCCCTTTCCCCTTGTCATCTAACTCTGCTGTTTTAATGTTATCCATTCTTTTTTATTTTCTATGATTATATAACCTGTTACAATTGCAAATGGTATTGCTGCAAGCCACCTATATTCATAAAAATATTGTTGAAATATACTATATAGTAAGAAGAAAACTCCATATGCAAGTAATGTTGGGATTACCATGTTAAAAATTATATTCATCCTCTTTTTCACCATAATCAACTCCTTTGTTAATTTATGAGATGATTATAGCGCGCACAAAAAAATTTGTCAGGTCCTTTTTTAAAATCTGAAACATATCTGTAATAAAGTATTAGACTAATCCCTTAACTCTAACTCCTAAATGCTATGTTTCAGATTCGGTTTATTTATTTCATAAACCTGTATTCGTGTTTGTATTTTTAGAAGACTTATTTTCTGAAGTCTAATTCCTCTAATAACCTAAAATTTTTAAAATCTAATAAATCTTTTAATTCTATATAAGACATCGAACTTAAATCTTTTAAGCCTATATAAAATAAAAGAGAATATGCCCATCTATCTCTGTATTTTTCTCTATCTCCTAACATAAAAACTACATTTGAGAATAATACCTCTATATCTTTTTCATACCACTTTCCAACTTCTAAGCCTTTACTTTTCAAGTAAAAAGGGTCTGTAGGTGGATAATATATAATCCTTAATGTTCCTCTTATATGACCTGAGCCTCCTTCCCAGTACATCAAAGAATTATGAGTAATAAATTCTGCTTGTGAAACAACTTTATATTTTTTATACTTTTCAATTTCCTGATTTATCATATCATCTGGCATAAGCCAACTACTTTCATCTCTCCTATTTCCCTTTTCATCTTCTATCCCATTCAATATATCTTCAGGATTAAAATAAAACAAAACTCTTGTTTTATAATCGCCAACTTCTTTTTTCATACCTTTGTTAGCAACAAGTGGACTATAATAGGGTGCCTCAGCATCTAGGTTTCTGTAGTCCACATTATACCGTACATTCATATAATTCTTAGCAATTCTTACATAATTTTCAAAATCATTCAAGTGTATAAAAGCATTGTTAAATTCATCTAACGGATTTTCGTATTTATCAGTTTTTAGTTTACTATTACTTGCAAAATCAAAAACTGTCTCAAGGGGATATTCGTACAACCTTTTATTTACATAAGGATATGTAGTCCACCATAATTCCTTGTTTGACGGCCTTTCTATTTCTGGTTCAGATATAGGTGTTTCATCTAAGATTCTTTGGTATAAAATCCGAGTATCTGTGCTTTTTAAAAAATTTTCCATAGGTTTTGCATCTAAATCTCTTGCATACATAGGCAGTTGTTCAATTGTCTTTTTACTATCTTTCCAATCATATCTTTTTAATCTATCCACCAATTCCTTTGCTTCCTCTTTTGTTAGGAAATCATATGGTCTTAATTTCCCATCTTCATCTGTATCCAGCAGTCCTGCCAGATATAGAGTCATCATTTCTTTTAGATATTCTTCTGTAATCATTCGTATATCTTTAATATTTCCTATATAGTCATGCCAGTAAATCAGAGTAAAATATTTTTCATAACTGTTATTTTTTAATCCAATATCATTGATTAATGTGTTTATTTGATAAGGTTGAAGTCTATGATTTTCTGTATATCCTTTCAAAAAATAATCATTTTTCCCACTTGTAAATAGTGCTGGCATTCCAGTAATATCATCCATTATTCTTGCTACAGTTAGTGCAGCCTCTCTTCTCAAAATAGGCTTTTCATATGATGGATATTCTGCGGAAGACCTTACATAACCTTTTTCATAAGCATACTCCATAGTAGCCTCTTTACCTATAGCCTTTAGTAACTGGGTCGTGAACTCCCTTACACTTAAAGTATTACTTAAATCTATTGGTAATTGAGGAATTTTTCTTTGGTTTTTTTCCAGAAATCTCATAAGAATAGTACATGCTTCTGCTCTTGTAGCGTTTTTATTAAATCCAATAGTTCCGTCTGGAAAACCTGAAATAATCCCCGAAGTAAAGATTTTCAATGCAGTATCCTGTGAATTATGGTCAAGGGTTGAGTAATCAGTAATAAGGTAAGAGTACTCTTTATAGTTTTCAGGGACATCTAAACTTAACCCTTTATCCTTAACCCTTTCTCCTGCTAAAACAATCATTCTTGCCATTTCGCCACGGGTAATATAACGATTATAATCTGAAAACTCTCCATTCTTGATAATACCTAGTTCTTTAGCCTTGTTAATATAACCTTCTGCCCAGTGAGCATTTGGAGAAGTTTTAATGTTATTATCAATAGTGGAAACCAGAATTTTAGTAAATTCATTTACTCTTATTTGAGCATTTGGCCTAAATGTCTTATCGGGATACCCTGCTATTAACCCTCTTCTTATTAACTCCATTACATCTTTATAGAACCAGTCAGTTTCCTTTACATCAGTAAAATATACAGGGGTGCTTGCAAACACTTTTGTTTGGGATACCGAAAGTCCAGTAGGCAAAATCATGCTTAATATCATGATTAATGCCATAACTTTAAATAAATATTTTACTTTTTTCCTCATAAAAATCCTCCTTTAACTTTAACTCGTAAGGATTTTATATTAATCTATCCGCAGAGTATCTATGATTAATCTCCCATCTGCAATATATTGAAAGATGGGAGAGCAAAACTTATATATACTTTTATTATCCGTTCTTTTTTACTGAACTATATCGTCAGAAATTACACTCCAATATTGATTATCGTCAATCTTAAGTCTTACTTTATGTTTTTTTGTACCGCCATCTGACAGTCTTACAGTTATATCACACTCAACCGTAGAGTTATCAATAATTTTTTCACTTGTTCTAATATAATCATAAAAAGTATCAGAATATTTTTGACCAAAATATTCATATAATTTTTCTGCCGGATATGTGTCTATCCATTTCTGAGTTAGATTATCACCAGGATAGATTTCGTCCAGCAAAATCTTTAGTTCTTCAGCAGAAAAAGTAGTAAGACCATTTTTCCTTTTCTCAAAAACAGATGTTGCGTTTGGTATTTGTTTTTCTTCATATAATGTATTACTGAAATCTGCAGGCAACTGGGGAATTCTTCTTTGGTCTTTTTCGAGAAATCTCATAAGGATTGCACACGCTTCTGCCCTTGTAGCGTTTTTATTAAATCCAAAACTTCCATCTGGAAATCCAGTTATGATTCCCGAAACAAATATTTTTAATGCTATGTCCTGTGAGTCAGGATTAAGGGTTGAATAATCAGTAATCAAGGATGCGTACTCTTTATAGTTCTCAGGGACATCCAAACTTATCCCTTTCTCCTTAACACTTTCTCCTGCTAAAGCAATCATTCTCGCCATTTCTCCACGGGTTATATATCTTTCATAATCATTAAACTCACCATCTTTAATAATTCCAAGTTCTTTTGCTTTATTTATGTAACCTTCTGCCCAATACCCACCTTTTGATACATCTACTTGATAACCAATGGCTGAAATTAATATCTTTGTAAACTCCGATACCCTAATATTATTCTGTGGTTTAAAAGTCCCGTCAGGATACCCTCCTATATATCCTTTTTCCACTAACTTTGATACTGTTGGGTAAAACCAATCTGTCTTTTTTACATCAGAAAATTGAAATTCTGAAAATGCATGTACCATAACTGGATTTAATGGACCAGTAATTAACATTATTCCAATCAATATGAGGAAAAATAGTTTTCTCATACAAAATGCCTCCTTCATCCAAATTAAGTCATATCCAATATATTTATACAAGTGTCTTTTTTAAGCCGTGAAACCTGCTTAACACTTGCTCAATATTATTTCTCTATTTTTACGACAGCATAAACTGTATTTGTGTACCCACTAAACATATATTCAATTTCTTCATCTTTTTGTAATCCTTCCAGAGTTTTGGGGTCTACATCAGCCAAAGTATAAGTGTATGGAATGGTAGCCGTAGATGGAATAATTACAATAGTATTATTTTTTAGATTAACTTCTTGGAACTCACCTTTGCGTCTTTGTAATCCAACTTTCTTATTCAGTGCAGTTAGATTTTGAGAATCAGTTCCATCTGTATACTTGACAGATACATCCTTAAACTGCTTTTTAGTTATAATCGACAGCATTTCGTGGCTTTGAGGAGTTTCCTTTCCAACCTCTTCCAGAGTAATATGGTAAACCTCATCTGAATAAGTAATTTCCTTAATAACTACAGCCTTACTAGGTCTTGCCCAGAAAAAGAAGCCGCATCCCTCTGGATAGTATTCTCCTTCTTTTGCTTCATCACCAGCAATTATAAAGCCTTCCATGCCAATTACTTTATCTTTATTGTGCTCAAGAGTATACGCACTTTGAGGGTCTGATAAATCTTTAATATTGTATTCGTTAGTCTTTTGGGGAATACCAAATAATTTTGTATCTACGTTATTAGCAGTAGTTGTGTTCTGAGACTTATCACTGCCTTTGGACTCGTTTTTATCCGTAGTGTTGACAGTCTCATTTGCTGTAGCGTCACTTGAAGTTTTATTTGTATTTTTATTCTGACCGCATCCAGCAACCATTGCCACTATAAACAATAAAACAAGTAATAATGAAATAATCTTTTTCACTTTTCTTCACTCCTGTAAAAATTTTAATGTATAAAAACCTTATCTACCGATATAATGGCTTCTGCGAAAAGGCCTTGTATAAAAATACCTATAAAAACTATTACTGAAAGTATCAATGCAATAATTGACTTTGCTAACCCTTTAAGTTGTTTTCTAGATGATAATACACGTACTAATGATATCATGCTGGTAACAAAAGTGACAACAGATAATATCATCAGCGGTTTGCTTATCCATGACATTATTTTTATAAAAGTATATGGTGTGTTAAGCATCATAATAAAGATAAATACATTCAACACTATAGTACCCAACACAGTGTATATGCAAATGTCTGCGAGTCTTGAATTTCTCATAAAAGCCCTCCAAAATTTCACTATTCTGAAACATCCCGAATATACTCAATAACATCCCTCATATTTTCTAAGTCCTTACCCTTTGACCAGTCTATGCCGACGTAAAAATCCTGAACTACTTCTTTCTCAAATGGTTTTTTGCCAATTGTACCTTTTAAGATGTATCTGTATGTGAATTTTATCGGATAGATACTGTAATCAACCTGTTCAAAGGTTTCTGGGAAAGAAATTTCTGTTACTTTGATGTCATTGTCCTGCATGTATTTCTTTACTTTCCCTACAGGGTCTTGGGCTTCCAATTCTGGAGACAATCCAAATTCTGTGGCATTTTCATCACCGAGACGGCTGTATTTCAAATAATTATCGACCATCTCTTTGGTGCTTTCCAAAATATCTTCTTTATCTTTCTCCATTGCTGCGTTTATTATAATGAATTTGTCACTGTTATCAGCGAACTTTCCTGCGGTTTCAGTAGATTTATTCTTTAATTCCGTAATAAATTTGTCTAATTCATCTGATACATTAGCAGTGAGTCTCGCAGAAATATAGTCCTTATACATTTGTTTGTACTTTTCTGGACTTTGGACAATACCTTCCATGTAATCTATCTTTATATTGTTTTCGGGTGAATTGGTAAAAGGTAATTCTTTTTCTGAACAGCCCATTAAACTAAGGATTACTATAAAACAAAATAAAGTGTAAACAATTTTGTATCTGCCTTTCATACGGTTTCTTCTCCTCTCAACTTGCTTTGTTATTTGCTTCTAAAACATATTACCTCTAAAAAAATATTTATATTTTGACTTTTATTTGTTGAATACTTAACACAACGTTATTAAACCACTTCCTTTTTTACTTCATATTAATGACCTTATAAAAAGTTATACAACGCATGTCCCTAAGCACCTCTCTCACTTTACTTATTTTAATAGTGTTACTGCAACAACTGCTAAATAAGTATCATGACATGGTAAATGATACAAATTTTATTATATATAATTTAAACTATTATTACAATATGTCCTTTTAGTTTATTCAGAATCACTCCTAAAAATTGTTAGATTGTAGAGGGGTGATTTGAATGGATTATAAGCGATTAGGCAAAAGGATAAAGGAAGAACGGCTAAAGAAAAACCTAACCCAGGAGCAGTTGGCTGAAGCCGTTGAGATTTCAAGCGTTTATGTGAATCACATTGAAAGCGGGTCTGCAAAACCAAGCCTCAAAACCCTCGTTGATATCTGTAATGCTCTCGGTATAACCCCCGATTTTGTCTTATATGATTCTTTATATAAATCAAGAGAATACATAAAAGATGAAATAGCAAATCTTCTTAAAGACTGCTCCGAGGATAATTTACGCTTGATTGTGAAACTGATTAAGGCAGTTGTAGAAGAGCAAGGTGGGCAAAAAAATAAGCCGTAAAGGCTTATTTTTTATTTCCCATTTATTATTTTTCTTATCTGTTCCATATTTTGTGTTTCCGAAACCAGTCTTACCCATTCCATCAAAGTACTCTGATTTTCCTGATTCATAATACTGTTATAAATATCGTCTGGCAGAGTATCTGCTTTCTTTAATAAAAGTATTAGTATTGCCTCCTTTATACCTTCTTTAACCCCTTCTTGTTTTATTAAAAATCCCAGTTCAGTATTTAATAATTTTTCTTTAAAGCACTTACTAAAACAATTATTCATCTGGCATGCTGTTCCCATACTTTTCACCTCATTATTAAATTTCAGCGGATATTTCAGCAAAGTACTTTTCTTAGTCCATTTATCCTTTATAGAATGCTGAATTCCTATTAATTTAAAGAAATAATAAAAGAGGATTAAAGTATGTTTCAAGTTTTATTGATAATTTCAAGTGCATTTTTATAATATTTTATTTGTTCTATTTGCTTGCCCTTTTATTGATTATTCAAACTGTTCTGGCCAGTCAATATACTGATTTAGAATATTTACAAAACTGCTTAATCCTTCAGCATCCTGTTTATCGAATCTGGCTTTAACAGGGCTGTCAATATCTAAAACACCTATCAATTTATCATTCTTTATAATGGGTATAACAATTTCCGATTGGGATGCAGCATCGCAAGCAATATGACCTGGAAATTCATTCACATCCTCCACGACCTGTATTTTTCTTGTCTTTGCCGCAGTACCGCAGACTCCCTTTCCTAAAGCAATGCGGACACAGGCTGGTTTCCCCTGAAATGGTCCCAAAATCAATTCTCCGCCTTTATATAAATAAAATCCTGCCCAGTTAATATCAGGCAGCAATAGATATAGTAAAGCAGACGCATTAGATATACCTGCGAGCCAGTCTGTTTCTTCACTAATTAAACCAACGAGATATGTGTTTAATTGCTTATAAAACTCCTGCTTATTTTGAGCATTTATATTTCCTATCTCAAACACCGTTATAATTCTCCATTCATTTTCTTGTTCTTCAAAAATACATTATTTCCACCATTTCTGGCCGAGATAACTATTATGTCCTCTAAAATCATTCTTTAAATCTTCCCAGAACCTGTCCCGCAGTATCTCAGGGAATACTGCTACAGGTAAATTCTCTATATCGTATCTCGAAAGAAATCTGACATCAATAATATACTGCTCTTTAAGTTCTGGGTCCGTACCTCTTTCAATCTGACAGTCCTTAACATTTGCAGTAAAAAACAGTTCAACATGATGTATGTTGTTTTTACAGTCTAAAAATTCTCTTACGTATACCAGCCTTTGTGGAATACATGTTATTTTGCATTCTTCCTTAACTTCACGGATAATAGCATCTGTTGCACTTTCTTCTCCTTCCAGCCCTCCACCTGGAAGCGTCCACCATTCTTCTCCTGTTTTGGGGTGTCTATGGTGTACTAAAAGAAGTTCATTGTTTTTATTTAAAATTATGGTTGCTGCTCTTACTCGAAAGTACATATATGCATACTCCTTTTCTACTTTCTCCCTATCACGGCATAAAAATACTCATTTATATCAACAGCAGCAACATCCTTAAACCCATTATCCTTAATCACTCTCTCCACATATGCTTTATCCAGCCTGTGCTCTAAAGGAGGACCCCAATCTCTCTTCGTTTTTTGCCATTCTACCACTACAATTCTTCCGCCTTCAGCCATTATCCGCTTAACCTCATTTAAGAACTTATGCATATTTTCAACTTCATGCAGCATTGTACATATAAAAGCATAAGTTACAACCCCGTCATCAACTTTCAGGTCATTTTCTTCGGTAACAATAGTTTTTATATTAGTAATATTATTTTCTTCCGCTTTCTTCTCAACTTCCTGAATCATTTCAAACGATATATCCATAGCAAACACTTTACCAGTTTCACCGACTACCTCCGATGCAGGAATAGTAAAATACCCAATACCGCAGCCGATATCCGCCATTATATCTCCAGGCTGTAATCCTAAGTTTTCAAGAGTTTTGTATGGAGGGAGAAATTCTCTCTTTTTATCATTATCAAGTTTATGTCTGTTGCTTACATTAAACTTATGCGCCATTTCTGTATAACCTCCTGTGATTCAACGTCTATTTTACCATATCATTTTATTTCAATCTATATATACCAATTCTAAACAGAATTATTTAATAACCTAATGTGATATGTGCTTTATATGTTATATGCACATTTACTGGGCTACTGGTAAAAGATATGTTTGAATTTAAAAAAAAGAGACGTAAATGTCCCTTTTTTCTGTGCTATTATTTTAAGTCTCCATTTTATAGTTTTAATCTATTACTTGATTTTCATGATAAATTATATGGATTTAGGGCATTAAGGTACTATAGGGTAATACGGAAAATAGGGAGTAAGAAATGTCAGAAATCTAATTTTATTTTCTTTACTCTAAGTTAATACCATTTCCTTCAGTTCATCAACACTGCAAATGCTGGTTACATTCTGAAGCCATTTCATTAATGTGTCCTCGTTGTTTTGTTTCGCAATTGCATAGTAGATGTCATCAGGTAGGACGTTAAATTTCTCCAAAAGTATTATAATTATTGATTCCCGCATTCCCTCCTTAACCCCTGCATCTTTTATACTTAATCCTACCTCCGTATCCATGAGATATTCCTTTAAAACCTCAACCCCTTGTTTACCTATTAATCTCGATACAATTTCTGAAATTACTGTTAAGTACGCTATCCTTTCTTCTTCATCCTTTATTTTCCCTATGATTGACATAACCTTCAGCAACACTTCATTAAAAGGTAAGGAATTCTTCATAAATGGAAGAAATACCAGGCTCAGTTTGTCAGCCTCATTAATAGGAAAACCCGAACTAATTTTTTGACTAATTTCCTTATGCACTCTTTCTCCATCAAGTCCTGATAAATCTACAATTTGAGTATTATAATAAACTGAACCAAAACTCCTCTGAAAATTGCTATTTTGCTTGCTTCCAAAATTCAGAATAACAGTCTTTACCTGCATCCTATATCTCAATACTATGCTCATGTCATAGGTCAGCATGCTCTGGAGGTCAGGTTTTATTTTATCACTCATAATTTCCATGTGAAGCAATGTATCATCCTCAAGTAAAAACATCAATAATGGTAGTTTATAATTCTCTATCCTTTCTACTTCTGCTATTTCCTTTATCATTGGCAACTCTAACCCAATCCACTTGAATGATAATCCTTGGAATATCTTATTAAAGCATTTTTCATTAAAACTCTCTTCCTGAAAAGTCACTCTCATATCCATCACCTCTAACCTTGATTTTATCGCCTCGAATTTTCTTTCAAAAAATAAAAAAGCACATTCTCCTTAATTACTGCCAAAACGAATCTGGCTGTATAAAGAGAATATGCTCTCCGCCTGTGTCACTAACGCTATTGTAGCGCATATTAAAGAAGAACACAATT
>ENA-OWPA01001879-OWPA01001879.1-bioreactor-metagenome-genome-assembly--contig:-NODE-1879-length-11887-cov-3.108552_pt1 | contig 11887 bp, 8 predicted proteins | sample MGYA00238139_ERZ651803 | MGnify/ENA primary metagenome ERZ651803 (study PRJEB26909, sample SAMN07631231) | bioreactor metagenome | isolation source: Switchgrass digestor | place: USA: Dartmouth...
AAATTAAACAAAAAAATACTGAAATATTCTTACTGCAAGGAAAATGAAAAATTTGCCCACGAGTACTTGACACAAACAATTTATCTATTGTCATTGATTTGTATGTAAAATATGGTATACTAAATTTGGGGAGTATTTATATTATTTGTTGAATTTTTGCGTAATACCTGTAAATAGAGATAATTATGGGATTACTGGAGCTAAGAGGCAGTATTTTATAAAGATAGACAACTAGATAGATAAATGCATCTTTTGTATTATATAAAACATATATACTGCTATATTATTGCTATATTATTTTAATTTGAGTTAATACTTATCTTTCGTTGTGTTAATATCGTTTGTGAGGGAGGAGAAATGAACGTGTCACCAAAGACAATTTGTGCTCGCATTGCTGAAATGCACGATAAGCTCAATCAGTTAATAGAGAGATGCAACTACGATTTGATGGATGACAGGGTGCAGGAGTTTAGTCGCGAGCTTGATAAGTTGATTATTATGTATAGCCAATTACAAGAGAATTCTAATAAAACATCCTTTCTTCGAATAAAATAAATTAAAAATATTTTTTTAAAAAGCTTTAAAAGATTCCTTATAATAAATAATAAACGTCTATAAAGACACTTTTTAGTAAGCACAGCCCATAAACTCCATGTTTATAGGTATTTTTTTTGCTCTTTTAACTCTTCTGTAAAAGTGTTATGCTTTATGTATTAAATCAATCTTTTGTATAATTCAATAATGTTAATTTTAAGCGACAGTTAACTATTTTGACTTGTGGCTCAAACATTGATATGTGTTATGAACAATTATATTTTTGAATTAAGGAGGCTTATTTATGAGAATAGAAACTAAATGTCTTCACGAAGGCTATGAGCCAAAAAATGGTGAGCCCAGAGTTCTTCCTATTTACCAGAGTACCACATATAAATATGAATCTTCTGAGCATATAGGCAAGCTCTTTGATCTCTCCGTTGAAGGACATATGTATTCCCGTATTTCCAATCCAACGGTAGCAGCCGTTGAAGAAAAGATTGCTGCACTGGAAGGCGGTGTAGGGGCTCTTTGCACAACATCAGGCCAGGCAGCATCCTTGCTGAGCATACTGAATATTCTACAAAGCGGGAATCACTTTGTCAGCTCGTCCACCATATACGGCGGAACTATAAATCTTTTTGCGGTAACATTAAAAAAGTTTGGAATTGACTGCACTTTCGTTGACCCCGACGCAACTGCCGAAGAAATTCAGAAGGCTTTCAGACCAAATACAAAAGCACTTTTCGGTGAGACAATTGCGAATCCGGCAATTGCAGTACTGGATATTGAAAAATTCGCTGATATTGCACACAAGAATAATGTTCCACTCATCATTGACAATACCTTTGCTACTCCCATACTCTGCAGACCTATAGAGTTTGGCGCAGATATAGTCATTCACTCTACAACAAAATATATGGATGGACATGCGGTACAAGTTGGCGGTGTCATAGTAGACAGCGGTAAATTTGACTGGGCAAACGGCAAATTCCCTGAGTTTACCGAGCCTGATGAATCCTACCACGGCGTGGTTTATTCCCGTGACTTTGGAAATGCTGCATACATAACAAAAGCAAGAGTTCAGCTTACAAGGGATTTCGGTGTATACCCACCTGCCACTGCTGCTTTCCTTTTAAATTTGGGTCTTGAAACTCTTCACGTGAGAATGGAAAGGCATTGTAAAAATGCCCAGGCAGTAGCTGAATTTTTAAGTAAGTCCGATAAAATAGAGTTTGTAAATTATCCTACTTTGCCAGGAAATAAGTATAACAAGCTAGCGCAAAAGTACCTGCCTTTAGGTTGCAGCGGTGTAATTTCCTTCTCAATCAAGGGAAGCCGTGAAAATGCCGTCAAATTTATAGACAGCTTAAAACTTGCTTCCAATGTAGTTCACGTTGCAGATATCCGCACCTGTGTCCTCCATCCTGCAAGCTCAACACATCGCCAGCTTACCGACAGCCAGCTTGAAGCTGCAGGAATAACCCCCGGCCTTATTCGACTTTCTGTTGGTCTGGAAAATATTGATGACATTCTTGAAGATATTGCTCAAGCTCTGGATAAGGTGTAAATAATAAGTAGTGAGCGGTGGACAGTGAACAGTGAATAGTTTGACACACCCTATTTGCTTAACAAATATACAAAAAAGATGGGGCAAAAAATTCGAAATAATTTTTGCCCCATCTCCATATTGTTTATAAATTGCTTAACCGCCTATACTCACCTTTATTGAATTTTCGCCGTCAGCTGCAGTTCTGGTATGCAAACCGGAATAATCCTTCAATTCATTAAATTTGAGCGTGTAATCCGTATAATAATCCAGCTCGTCAAATTTTAGGATAATTGTCTTAGGGTTTGCATAAACCATGCTAAGTGGAAGCTTGGACACTACAGTACCACCATCAGTGTATTGGAGCATATAGTTTGAAACCAGAAGGTTTGGTATATCCGCCGCGATTTCCTTTGCAAACTCTACCTTGATTGAATCCTTGGATATTATAACAGCCCTGCTTATAGTAGGCTTAGCCTTATCACTAGTGCTTCCTAAAAATATATAATCAAGATCAGTTGTGGGTGAATCTCCCATTTTGTCCTTCATAGCTTTAAGAACAGTAATTTTGTATTTATAATTGGGAACCATTTGTCTATCTGCAGGCATATACAGCTTTACAATATACTGTCCGTCCGCTTCCTCATAATACACCTTTTCAGGTGTTGCATAATAACTGGTATCTGTTTGTCCTCTTACAGCATAGTAGTACCTGTTTAAAGCGGTTGACTCATCAAGGGGCTTATTAAAGCGAATACAAACTGTTCCCCTGTCTTCCGACCATACCTGGCTTAAACGCAGTGTTGCACTTGACGAATATGCACCATTGAATTTGTATTCCACACCTTCCAGGAAAGACTGCCTGAGAATATCAGTTACATACTCAATCCTTAGTGTATACTGCACTTTTGTATCAAGGGAATATGCCAGATTCAAATATACAACCTTGCCACTCTTGATTCCTTCACCACCAAGCACAGCTTTATTTACGGGAATTTCAATGTTGTTTGGCCCTATCACAGAATAATTAACAAATTTCTGTGAGAAGGCGGGATCAACTTCCCTGCTGAATTCAACTGCTACTTTATTGTTTGACAATGCTTGTACAGAAACTATCTTGAAGTCTTCACTCATATCATCTTTTCCAGTAAATGTGATAGCTTCTCCCAGGCCTTCATTCAGCTTAACACCATAAGCACTTGTAAGTCTTCCTTCTATGTTGAGCTTGTACTCTTCATCCTTTGCAAAAGTTTTTGTCTTCAAATATATTGTTACTCCATTATCTACTGAATTCATGGCAGTAACCGTAATATCCCTGTAACTGCCACCTGCGAAAAGCTCATTGTCTTTAAAAATCGAATAATTTGTAATTATTTCACTGTTCGCATTGACCGGATGGGTAAAATACACATTTACCATACTTCTATTTACAGGCTCAACTCTGCTTATCCTGAAGAAGTCAGACTTATAATTTGGATCCCTGTATCCGCTGAAAGTACCGGTTAGAATCTCTGTAATCTTGCCACGGGTACTAGTTATATTATATATTTCCAGAGTATATTTTTTGTCTGGTATTTGACTACCTGTCTTGATAACTATCTCGTTTGAAGTCTGTGATATTATTTCTGTTGTCAGAGATTTTGTGATATCTTCAGTTTCATAAATTTTAATATCTTCATTATCTATACTTTTAACACTTTGGTTAAGTATTACCATCAGCAAATTCCCATTCAGTACATTGATAGTATCTATTGCAGTCTCTACAGAACTTTCAATCAATCCAAGCTCTTCAGCTTTGCTCAAAGTAATAATGCCTTCGTCGATAAGATTCTGTATCACAGTCACACCGTTGTTTTTCCCGGGTAATTTCAACGAGTTGTACAAAACCTCTACTACATCGCCTCTTAAATATTTTCTTGCAGTGTTATTTTTTCTTTCATATATTTCTGCATTTATCAGGCCTATCTCATACGCCTTGTCATATACGCCATTCCATGTGTAATCTACATTATACTCATAACCGAGCACACCCAGCATGAGTTTTAAAAAAGACTTCTCATCGATATAATCGTCCGGTCCAAAATTGCCGTCTTCATATCCGTTTATTATATTATTATTACTGCAATAACCAATATACGGTGCGTACCATTTTGAAGACGGTACATCAGGGAAACTGGTTATCTTATATGTATCCTTGTTTGAATTAACGTGTCTTTCTTTGCCCATTATTCTCACAATGAAGGCTGCAGCTTCGCTTCGCTCAAGCTGTTTGTCCAGATTATAGTCGCCGTCGCCTCCCCCTGTGAGTATGGTCAGCTCATTTAGCACATCGGCTTTCTCCTGTGTCGTCAAATCCTCAGCTTCAGCGCAAACAGGCAACACTATGGAAATCACAATGCAAAATGATAAAATAATGGAAAGGATTCTTCGCTTCATATACATTACCCCCGTCCGGTTTTTCATTTGTTTTTTGACTATTAAAAGGCTAAATCTATTATATCAGCTTACAGGATTTTTTAACATAATTAGACTTGCAAAATGTGAAATTTGTTCCAAAATGTCTGACACTTTTTTTATCTGAATCAGATTTCAGAAATACGCTACTACCCTGGCATTAGAAAAGCAATCTTTATTATAGTTGATTATAATTATAGTTGATTATTAGGATAACATCATTAACATTTAGCCTGGGAACTTCAATAAAACAGCAATAATGCACTTATAAAAGTAAGCTTACATATTTTGAGCATTTTTATAAGTAGGTACGATGTCCTGGACATACTCAATTATTCCATCGTAACCTCTGCTAATTATATCCTTAAGCGTCTCAATCTGCTTTCTCAGCAGTGCAAGATCTGTAAAAACAGGCTGTGCCACATATATCTTGTCATTCTTGGTAGCTCTTAACCCCTCTTCAGCAAGAAGTAATTCCTCATAAAGCTTCTCTCCCGGTCTTAAGCCTGTAAATACAATATCTATATCTTTTTCAGGTTCAAAACCTGAAAGCCTGATAAGATTCTTTGCCAGATCATATATTTTTACAGGTTGTCCCATATCAAGAACAAATATTTCCCCACCTTTAGCCATTGCACCTGCCTGCAGTACAAGTTGTACCGCTTCAGGAATAGTCATAAAATACCTGATTACTTCCGGATGAGTTACAGTAACAGGCCCACCCTTTTCAATCTGCTTTTTGAAAAGAGGTATAACGCTTCCATTGCTGCCAAGAACATTTCCGAACCTCACAGCAACAAACTCTGTCTTGCTGTATCTGTCTAAAGCTTGTACAATCATTTCAGCGATTCTCTTTGAAGCTCCCATAATATTAGTAGGATTTACCGCCTTGTCGGTGGAAATAAGCACAAAACGCTTGACGCCATACTTGTCTGCACATTCTGCCACATTCAGCGTACCAAATACATTATTCTTTATTGCCTCAGAGGGATTTGCCTCCATCAGGGGCACATGCTTGTGAGCCGCAGCATGGAAAACAACATCCGGCCTGTATTGTCTGAAAATGCCTTCCAGCCGCTGCTTTTCCCTGATATTTGCCACTACCGGTACCAGATTTATTTTTTTACGACTAAACAACAGCTCATTTTGTATTTCATAAAGGTTATTTTCATAGTTATCAAGGATTATAAGCTGTCTGGGTTTAAAACCAGCAATCTGCCTGCACAGCTCCGAACCAATTGAGCCGCCACCGCCAGTAACCAGCACCACACGCCCTTCAATATAGGTGGAAATCTCATGGCAGTCAAGCTTTATAGGCTCTCTTCCAAGGAGGTCCTCTATATTTACATCTCTGATCTTTTGCACAACTACTGAGCCATCTATAAGTTCTGTGACAGAAGGAAGTATTTTAACTTTACGTCCCGTTTTAGAACATATATCGAAAATTTCGTTTATGTTTTTCTTGTCAGCGGAAGGTATCGCCAAAATAATTTCATCAATTCTCAACTTCTCAACCACTCTGGGAATATCCTTCCTTGTTCCTATGATAGGAATGCCGTTTAACTTTTTGTCAAGCTTTTCAACATTATCATCAATAATAGCTACAGGTATGCTGGCCATATCAGGGTGCAGCCTAAGCTCTTTTATCGCAATTGCACCTGCGTCTCCTCCGCCTACAATCAGCACCCTTTTTGGGTTTTTCAACTTGACCGCTTCGCCCCTAATAATCCTGCGAATAGTTCTGTAGGAAAGCCTTACACCGCCTATAAACAACACATCAATCAAAAAAGTGATGAGATAAATGCTTCTTGGAGCACTAAACTTCTCAATAAGGGATGAATATCCGCCCAAATATCCCGGTAGAGAAGAATATGTACTCAACACCAGACATTCCATAATAATGTTGCTGATAAATGTTGCAGCTCCCACAGAAATTAGCTCAGTTACCCCCGCATATTTCCAGAGACTGCTGTATAATCTGAAACCCATGAAACATAAAATTTTGACTAAAGTAGACAATATGGCGATATATGGGATGTTTGCTGAGTACTGAGCCGGCATATTGTAAAAATCGCCGTCAAATCTGAGCCAATATGCAAGAATTAAAGAAATATTAATAAGTACAATATCTATAACTATAAGTAAAAATGTTTTTGCCTTCTGTTTCATTGTAACCCCCATCAGCATTTCACCCAATTCCAATTTTAATGTATATTGTCATAAAAAAGTATTTAAATAGAAGTCCAATAATTAATTATATTATATTTTACAAGTTGTATCAATTTTTACCTATTGAGTTTAACACTGCTTTTCTTTGTCTTTCAGTTTTTTCAGTTTAATCAGTTCTTTCAAAAAATTCTTTAAATCTTTATTTGCCCAATATCTTATTCTTACGCATATCTTGTTCTTAAGAGAAAAGAATGTTTCATTTGCTTTTGCCTTTCCTAATGTTCCCCAGCACTTTTTCCTATCTTTTTCTTTAGTGCGCTTATTAAAATATCCACTTCCTTCACTCTCAAAAGGATGATCATTACAAAATATACCATTGCACCCACTGCAATGGATATAATGAGTGAAAGATTTGCCCTGATATTGTTGGACAAGACCCAATAACACAACCAGGCTATTATGCTCATAACTATCGAGGCTGCCAGGATCTTGGCAGATGAGATGATAATACCTCTCGCGCCAAATTGGCCTATCTTCTTTCTTAAACTTATAAACAAAAGCCCTGTACAGAATATGGCTGAAATACTTGTTGCCAGTGCAAGTCCACCTATTCCCATGAAATAAGATAAGATTAAATTCAAAACTATATTCATAAACATTGAAATAGCTGCATTAATTACAGGAGTCTTTGTATCCTGAAGAGAATAAAAGGCCCTGGATATTACATCCCTAAGACCAATTCCAATCATCCCCATGGAGTAAAAGAATAGAGCAACGGATGTCATGGATATTGCCTGAGCATCAAAGGCTCCTCTTCCATACACAAGCTTTACTACCGGCCCAGAAAAAATCATGGCCCCAAAGGTGATGGGTATTACCAGTAAGTTAATACTGCTGATAGCCTCCGATACAGACTTTTTCAATCCTTCGATGTTGTTTTCCGCAGCCATTCTGGATATTACAGGATATAGAGTGGTCAGTATGGATACGACAAATATCCCCTGTACAAATCCTGTTAACCTGTTGGCATAGTTGAGAGCTGATATTCCGCCCTCTGCTATCCGGGATGCCAATGTCCTGTCCACAAGTATATTAATTTCGCTTACCGATATACCGATTATAGCCGGAAGAACAATTTGTACCATTTTTACAATGTTTTTATCCCTTATATTCAATACAAAGCTATGCCTGTACCCTTTTTTATGTATAAAAGGAACCATCAATACAAATTGGGAGGCAGTAGCTATGACACTTCCTATTGACAGCACTAAAATATCTGTCCTGGAACTTAAAAATATTGACAGTATTATAAAAGTGTTCAGGGGAAAACCAATCATCGCCGGTATGGCAAAGTTGTTTTTTAGCTGGAGAAACCCGGTAAATATAGATATGATACCTGTAAAATATATTCCCAGCAGACTTATTTTTGTAAATCGTACTGCCAGTGCAAGGGTTTCACCTTCAAAGCCCGATGCAAATACTTTTACAATTTGTTCTGTAAATATAAGTCCCAGTGCGATTATAACAGTACATATGACAAGTAAAATATTTACAAGATTATTTGTATATTTGTTGGCTTCTTTAGTTCCGCTGTCTTGCTCTATTTTACTGTACATGGGAATATAGCCGGTAGTTATAGCGGTGCCTATAAACCCTAATATCACTGTAGGGATTGACAGGGATATTAAATAGGCATCACTTATATTTGATGCCCCGTAGAAATATGAAAGTGTAATTTCCCTAAAAAAGCCGAATATTTTTGAAATTATTGTCAGTATCATTAAAAGTATTGCTGTTTTTTTCATGAGTTCTCCCTTACTGTGTTCACCTCATTGTATTTTAGTCTAACATTCTTTAACTTAACTCATTTATTTACTGGATTCATAAGCCCTCAATATTATCTCCATTGCCTTCTTGCCTTCCTGTCCATTTATGAGGGGCTCTCTATCGTTATTTATTGCATCAATGAAATCTTTATAAAGGGGTGTATGACCTTTTCCATACACATTATCTACTTTTATGCTTTCATCTTCCTTGTCATAATCTCTCTCATCTGCAAATCGCCATGTCTTAATTTCGTTAACAGCCAGACCACCTATGACTACCGTTCCTTTTTCTCCAAATATACTTAAGGTTTCCTCAAGATTTTTGGGAAAAACACATGCGCTTCCCTCTACTATACCTATGGTCCCGTTTTTGAATCTTATCAGTATAGCGCCAAAGTCCTCCATTTCAATATTTCTTAGAAACGTTCCCCTCTCGCAGTGAACCCTCTCTACCTCTGAACCCATCATCCACTGAAGAAGGTCTATATTATGTATACACTGGTTCATAAGAGTTCCGCCATCCAGCTCTTTTGTTCCTCGCCAAGGCGCCTGCTTATAATAATTATCATCTCTTGTCCACAGTATTCTGGCTGTACCATTTATAAGTTTACCGAACCTGCCTTCCTCCAAAGCCCTTCTTAATTTCCGAATCGGCGGATTGAACCTGTTTTGATGACATACTCCAAGTTTAACCTTATTTTCTTGTGCCAGCCTTATCATTTCATCTGCGTCACTTACAGACAGCGCTATTGGCTTTTCGACCAGGACATGTTTGCCTCTTTTTATGCAGTCTATAGCATGTTTTGCATGATAACCGCTTTCTGTACAAATTGAAACTGCGTCTATATCTTCATTATCCAGCATTTCTATATAATCAGTATATTTTTTTACTTCCCCTGCTATCTTGTCCATTTTTTCCGGAACAATATCACATAATGCTACAAGTTTAGCTTCATTTGCATTGTTGGACAACGCTTCAATGTGTTTATGTGATATTCTTCCACAGCCAATTATCGCAAACTTAAGCATCATTTCTTCCCCCTATAGAAGCTCAATATTTTCTCTGTTTTTAACATCTTTCATAGCATTTTTTGTATCAAATATAAATACTGAATTAGCCTGAACAAAATCATAATCAACATTTGTGTGTGCTGTTGTAATTACTACCAGGTCTGCGTTTTGCAGTGCCTCCTTATTTAATTCCTTTAATCCTTTTTTAGATTTACCTTTAAATTTGTAAGTTTCAATATATGGGTCGTAAAAATCCACTATACAGCCTTCCTTTTCAAAGATATCAATAACCTTTATTGCCGGGCTTTCTCTATAGTCATCTATATCCTGTTTATATGCCACTCCAAGCACAAGTATCTTCGAACCGTTAAGCGGTTTTTTAAATCTGTTTAATATTTTTGACGCTCTTTCAACAACATAATAAGGCATGCTGTCATTTATTATTCCTGATGTTTCTATTAACCTTGTATGATAATCATACTCCCGTGCTTTCCATGCCAGATAGTAAGGGTCAAGAGGTATGCAGTGGCCTCCGAGCCCTGGCCCGGGATAAAAAGCCTGAAATCCATAAGGCTTTGTTTTCGCTGCCTCTATAACTTCCCAGACACTTATACCCATCTTTTCACAAATTATTGCCATCTCGTTGGCAAGTCCTATATTTATATTCCTGTATGTATTTTCAAGCAGCTTTTCCATTTCGGCTACTTTAGGTGACGATGCCTCAAATACATCACTTTTTAATACATTTCTGTACATTGCCGCCGCAACTTCTGTAGAGTCCCTACCCACTCCGCCTACCACTTTTGGCGTGTTCTTTGTCTTATATATCTTATTGCCAGGATCCACTCTTTCCGGAGAAAATGCCAGGAAGAAATCCTCGCCGCATTTCAGGCCAGAGCCTTTTTCCAATATCGGCAGTACAAGTTCCTCTGTAGTTCCCGGATAAGTAGTGCTTTCCAGCACCACTACGGTACCTCTTTTTAAATACTTAGATATTTCTATCGCAGAATTCCTTACATAGCTGATATCCGGCTGCTGATACTGGTCAAGCGGCGTAGGTACGCATATTGCTATGAAGTCTGCATCTTTAACTATTGAAAAGTCTGTAGTTGCAGACAGTAAACCTTTTTTAACCAATTCCTCCAATTCTTCATTTACTACATCGCCTATATAGTTTTTTCCTTCATTCACCATCTTCACTTTTGATTCCTGTATATCAAAACCAATAGTCCTATATCCGGCATTAGCTTTTTCAACTGCAAGGGGCAAACCTACATAGCCAAGTCCAATTACAGCAACAACAGCTGATTTGTCATGGATTTTTTTTAAGAGTTCTGCCTTCAATTCGTTTTTTTTACTCACATTAGTTACCCCCTTGGGCACAAATTTTTACCTATAAATTCATATTCTTTATTACAAGAATTACATATGTACTTTTCTTTTCTAACTTCTAATCTGTTTCCACATTCACATACATACCCTATTATTTTAGCAGGGTTTCCCACAACCAGTGCGTAATCAGGGACATCTTTTGTCACTACTGCTCCTGCACCAATAAACGCATACCTTCCTATGCTGTTACCACAAACTATTGTAGCATTAGCTCCTACAGATGCACCTTTTTTAACAATAGTCTTTCTAAATTCATTTTTCCTTTCAATGAAACTTCTGGGATTTATTACATTTGTAAATACACAGGAAGGACCTAAAAATACATCGTCTTCACATACTACTCCCGTGTATAGGGATACATTATTCTGAATTTTTACATTATTCCCAATCACGACATTTGGAGATATTACTACATTCTGTCCTATATTGCAATGTCTTCCTATAACAGTATTTTGCATAATGTGCGAAAAGTGCCATATCTTAGTCCCCTCACCTATTTCACAAGGCTCATCAATATAACTTGATTCATGAACAAAGTACTTATTTTTACTCATCAAATTCACCATACTTCTTTAGATTTTCTACTATATACAGCTTTTCTTTATCAGTTAATTCTGGAAACATCGGTATTGCAAAAGTTCTGCCTGACAAGTATTCTGCATTCGGTAAATCTCCAGGCTTATATCCTAAACTTGTATAAACTTTCTGAAGATGAACAGGTACCGGATAGTAAATTCCTGTTGCTATGCCCTTATCCTTCAGATAAGATACTACTTCCTGCCTTTTTTCCGATTGAAGTACGTACATATGATATACATGCTTTACATACTTATCTTCGTATGGAATTACTAAATCCGTATCAGACAAGTTTTCATTGTAAAAGTAAGCGTGATGCCTTCTTAAGTCATTCCAGCTATCAAGTTTTTTCAATTTAACTCTCAGTATTGCTGCC
>ENA-OWPA01001883-OWPA01001883.1-bioreactor-metagenome-genome-assembly--contig:-NODE-1883-length-11834-cov-3.105214_pt1 | contig 11834 bp, 13 predicted proteins | sample MGYA00238139_ERZ651803 | MGnify/ENA primary metagenome ERZ651803 (study PRJEB26909, sample SAMN07631231) | bioreactor metagenome | isolation source: Switchgrass digestor | place: USA: Dartmouth...
CGGCAACTGCTTTAAATACGATAAAGTCCTGATTATACATGCAACCCCGTCCTTTTCCTGCACTTCTAGCATTTTCCCACTGGCAACTGTTTTCATTACATCAGCTTTCCCAACTTCTAAAGTGTCAACTCAAGGAACCGGGTAATTTTCTAAAACCATTGCAGCTATAATTGCTTCGGTATTGTTCTAATTAATTACATCATACCCCATTTACGGCTATATTCACAGCGTAAAACAAAGTCATCATTGGTAAAACCATGAGCATTCAGCAGCTTGACCGCTTCGGAAAAATCAAAGGTCTCCGTTTCCAAAAGAATGTAATCTTTTTTGGTGGTGATTGCCCAGTCATCATGAGCACTGGTCAATATTTCCACCATTTGCGCAATCCTTTCCAATCTCCGGGAAAGGGCATCTTTCAATGCACGAATATCATCAGGCCCTGGCTTTTTTAGCTGTAAAAACTTCTCTAAGGGAGTTTTCTCTTTTCGTTTCCATTCTCCTTCTTCATAGAAGTAGAAAAAGAAGCGGGCCCTTTGTACACAAAGGATAGCTCCTTTTTTCATTTCATATATACCCCCTTTTTAGAGAAGGCCTCCCCAGCGGGGAGGCCTCAGCTCTTATTACCTGCCCAAGGCAGAATCTAGTATATTAACCGTAGTCGTCGCTTCATTACTTCATTAAAGGGAGGCCCAGAAGTTACCCAGAATCAGGACTGAGAAAATGTATCCCAGAGGCACGTTCACGAGTACGCCTATAGTGAAGGCCAGGAAAGGCTTCAATCCTGCCTTAGCCAGTTCCCTAAACCGGGTAGTCAGGCCGATACAGAGGAAACATAATACAAAACACCAGGTTCTTAGGGTTTTAACCGGCGATATGACGTCGGAATTAACCGCATCAGCAGCAGTGGGATCCACACCAGCAAGGACAACAGTCATCAATATGGAAGCCACCAGGAAACCTAAAACAAATTTGGGAAAACGAGTCCAAATCTGTTTGGCATCAGGCTTGGTATTATCCTCTCTCTTTTCCCATTTAGTTACAGAAATAAGAGCCAGGATAAAGCACCATACACCGATGAAAATGTCCCTGCCTACGACCTTCATTAAGGTAAAGGCCTCCACTGCCTTGTCGCTGATTTGAGCTGCCGCTGCCATACCAGCAGCATCGGCAAACTCGGATGTACCGATCCAGGCACCAGCAGGTCCGTCAGGGATGTTAAGAACATTGATCATAATGGGGAGTAAGAATACCATAATCGTCGCGTAAATAACGACCATGGCAATGGAAATGGAAACGTGATCGGACTCTGCGTTAACAGAACTTCCAACAGCAATCGATGCTGATACGCCACATATGGAACCGCCTGCTCCCAAGGTTGCAGCAAAGCGTTTATCCAGCCCAAACAACTTTGTACCGGCATAGTAAATGACCAGGAAAGTTGTAACTGCAATAAAAGTGGCCTGAGCAAAAGCAACTGGCCCAGCGGATACAATTAAGGTGAAGGGCAGTGTGGCGCCCAGTAATACGATTCCGGTCTTGACATAGAATTCGGTACGCAACGACGTATCGAACCACTTAGGTATTTTGGTAAAGTTGCCCAGTATCATACCTATTATAAGAGCCAGAACCGGGGCTTCCAAACTATACTCCTTCATCAGGTTCCATGAGCCAAGAACTTGAACCACAATGGCCAGCAAAAACAGGATTACAAACCCAGGAATAAACTCTTTCAGACTATGGCCAAGAAGTTTCACTGCAACAGAGAATATTAACAGGAAAACAACGAATAGTGCTGCCAGACCACCAATCTTGTCTGCGAAAAAGGCTGGAACTGCGCCGAAAACATCGTAGCTTGGGACGCTAACTGCGATAGCCTTGAGGCTGCTGCCGGATGCCCAAAGGATTAAGCCTACTATTACAATCCCTAAGCCAAGCCAGACAGCCCACCAGTCCTCTTTTTTCCACAGTTCTGAAATGCCATCGGAAGCTCCTGTTTTCCGAGTCATTTGCTCCATCTCCCTTCATTAAATAGGCAATTATCCTGACGACTATTCAATTGACTGAGTGAGTGGATTGGGTTTATTGTGAGTAGGCTCATCCCCCCTTATTCATTAAAATTGAGAAAACCGGTTTTTAATAAACCGAAACCTATTATACACAGCCAGTAGGTTTCGGCAGTCCGGCGATCTTGCAGGCTCCTTTGCCGGGGCCGCTGGGGAACAGATCATAAATTTCTGCTTGAGTTTTGCCAGTATCTTTTAACAGTTTTCTTACCATGGGAGCTACGCCAAAATCTGCATAATATTGACGCAGGTAGTTGATAATCTTCCAATGCTCCTCGGTTAATTCTACCTCCTCGGTCTGTGCCAGGACTTGGGCTACTTCTTCATCCCAGTCCGCGGGATTGTCCAGAAAACCATCTTCGTCAAGCAACAGCACACGATCTCCAACTTTTAATTCTGGCATAGTATTCCTCCTTTGCTTATTTTTTGCTTGTATTAATCATGCTAACGGCTGCTTTCAGCCCTAGCACAATTGACAGCTTATCGTTGTTTTAAAACCCTTCGCTTGGTTCAGCAACCTCATTCTGCTCCCGGACACCAATGACCACCTTGTACAGGATAGTCAGTACCAGCAAACCAATAGCATAAACACCCATGATTATGATTAGCTCATTTACCGTAGGGATATACTCGGTAACCTGACCAAAAGCATTAGGAACGAATCCTCCCAAGACCAAACCTATGCCCTTATCCAGCCAGGCCGCCACGAAGACGGACACCAGGGCCAGGATTAAACCCTTTTCATTGCGGCGCACCTTCGGAATCAACAATAAAATGATTCCTAAAAAGGCCAGGACTGTGGCAATCCACATGAAGGGTACCAGATTATTGTACCCATTCACACCGGCGAATAAATACTGCAGGGCGGTCATGTGTCCAGGAATACCGCTGTAAAAGGCAGTAAATACCTCCAGCAGGAAGAAGAACACATTAGCGATCATGGCATAGGTAACAATAGTGGCCAGGGACTGGATAGCCCGGTTGGAAGTCTTAAAGGACGTCCATTTGCGCAGTATGATGCAGAGAATTATCAGCAGAGCCGGTCCTGCGGCAAAAGCAGAAGCCAGGAATCGTGCTGCCATAATCGCGGTCAGCCAGTAGGCTCTTCCCGGCAGTCCTGCATAAAGAAAGGCAGTTACCGTATGGATGCTGATAGCCCAGGGAATCGCGATGTAGGTAAGAATCTTCACCCAGCGGGGAGCAGGAAAACCTTTTTTCTCATACCCCAAAACGGTCCAGCCGATAATGAAATTCAGCAGCAGGTAGCCGGTCAATACGCACATATCCCAGAACATTATGGAACCAGGAGTGGGGTGCAGGATTATGTTAAGCAAGCGAGTGGGCTGCCCCAGGTCCACAAATATGAACAGGACACAAACGATTACCGCTGCTACAGCTAAGAACTCTCCCAAAATCACGATTTTCCCAAAGGTTTTGTAATCATGCAGGTAATAAGGAATGGCTACCATGACTGCTGAGGCGGCGACCCCTACCATAAAGGTAAACTGGGAAATATACAGCCCCCAGCTTACGTCACGGCTCAGACCGGTGACACCCAGGCCGTAATTAAACTGCTTGAGATAGGCAGCCAGACCAATGACACACAGGATAAGCAGTAGTCCTACCCAGGCATAATAACGTTTACTTCCATATAAAGCCTTCTCAAGCACTTGCTCCGCCTCCTCCGATGATGTAATACACACTAGGTCCGGTTCCCAGTTCTACTTTGCGGCGAATGAAGAAATTGTCTTTCAGAACCTGCCGGACTGAGGAGTTAGGGTCATCCAGGTCGCCAAACACGATAGCTCCGCCGGAAGCTTCCACGCACACCGGCTGCTGACCCTTGGCCAGTCTTTCCACACAAAAAGTACACTTCTCCACTACCCCTTTGGTACGGGTAGGAACATCACTGTTTATCTGTTCAATATAGGGGCGCGGGTCGAAGAAATTAAAACTTCTGGCCCCATAAGGACAGGCTGCCATACAATACCTGCATCCGATGCAGCGATGGTAATCCATGGCTACTATCCCGTCCTCACGTTTGAAGGTAGCCTTGGTCGGACATACCCGTACACAGGCTGGATTTTCGCAGTGATTGCATAGTACCGGGAACTGAAGCTGCTTGACCTTTTCACTGAGATATTCGCTTTCCAGTTCCGCAAAGGTATGCTCAAAATCTTCCTGCCAGATCCACTTCACCTCATGTCTGGGATCATCGATGTCCGGCACATTGTGATATTGGTGGCAGGCTTGGGCCACCTTCTGAAAATCCTGAGGGGAGTTAAATTTGCTGACATCAATCACCATGCCCCAGTGTTTTGCCGGGAGCGCTTTGCTGTCCGGGGCCACCTCCGCTGCCGCGCCTATCTTGTCTATTCCTTCCAATACCAGTGCGCTGCCAATGCCCAGCGATGCCATTAATTTAATAAAGTCCCGTCTGTTCATTTCGCAATACCTCCACCATGACAATCCCAGCAGTATGGGTCCACCGACGTATAGGCATGACAAGCATCACAAAATTCACTTCGATTGGAATGGCACTGCAGGCAGCTGTTGTCCAGACTCATCTCGTATTCCTTGCCTGAACTGCTGACATAGACCGTTTTTCCTTCCCGCACCACTTGATCACGCCAATCGTTCAGAAGCTGTGGATGCTGGCTGCGCATAAAGTCCGCTGATTCAACACACTCCTTTTCACTGAGCTGGTTAATCACCGGGGTATCCAAACTGACTTCCGGCGGTTCATTGGCTTGAACCATGTTCAGTAAAAAGGGTGCTGTAATAATAAGACCAAAAATAACCAGACCAATTATAATCTTTCCGCGGTTATACATCTTTCGCCGCCCCTTTGCCAGGTAGTGGTTGCATGCGCAGGTCCATGGTTCGTTCGATTTCTCCGTCCATGACCAGGGCATTGCCCAGCAGTTCATGAACGCCCATCACTTGAACCCCAGGAACCCAGTAATCCATTAAAGCTGGGAAAGCAGCACGGTCAATAGCACAGATATTAGCCAGCACATTCACGCCATGCTTTTCCTGAACATATTTAACCGCATTGGCCCGGGGGAATCCTCCCCGCAAGCGCAGTTCCATGTTTTCTCCGGCGTTTAATCCGGCACCGCTTCCGCAGCACAAGGTTTTTTCCCGTATAGTTTCCTCCGGCATTTCGTAGAAGTTGTTGCAGACCTTGCTAATGATGTAGCGAGGTTCTTCCATAAGCCCCATACCTCTGGCGGTATTGCAGGAATCATGGAATGTTACCCGCAGGTGATCATTACGGCTGGGATCCAGTTTTATTTTGTTGTGATAAATAAGATCAGCGGTAAACTCGGTAATATGAACCATCTTGGTCGAAGCAGCGCTGGTGAATTTGGTACCGGTAATGGGTGATACCGGCACTTCCAAAAAGTCCGCCGGACCGTTCCAGGTGTCCATATACTGGTTGACTACCCGCCACATATGGCCGCATTCTCCGCCCAGTATCCATTTGACTCCCAGTCGTTTGGCTTCTGCGTAGATTTTGGCATTCAGCCTTTTAGCCATCTCATTGGAAGTAAAAAAGCCAAAATTTCCGCCCTCGGAAGCATAGGTACTCATGGTATAGTCCAGTCCGAGCTGTTCGAAAAGCATTAGATAACCCATACAGGTATAAATACCCGGCTCAGCAAACAGGTCTCCCGAAGGTGCCACAAAGAGGATTTCCGCCCCTTTGCGGTTGAAACGGGGTTCTATTCTCTTGCCGGTAATGGTTTCAATGTCATCCAGCATAAACTCAATATTGCTGATGATGGTCTGAGGTTCCAGTCCCACATGATTGCCTTTCATGTAACAGTTGGCCACCGGTCCGGAAATCCAGTCAGTATTCAATCCCAACAGGTTCAGCAGTTCCCTGCCCATCATGGTAATTTCCGCCTGATCTATGCCATAGGGGCAATAGACCGAGCAGCGGCGGCATTCGGTACATTGGTAGAAATAATACCACCACTCTTTGATGACATCCTCGGTGAGATCACGGGCCCCAGCCAGGCGGCCCAACAGCTTGCCGGAAGTAGTATTATAGCGGCGGTAAACTGACCGCAGCAGTTCAGCCCTTAAAACCGGCATATTCTTAGGATCACCTGAGCCCAGGTAAAAGTGGCATTTATCAGCACAGGCACCACAGCGAACACAAATATCCATGAAAAGCCGGAATGACCGGTACTTGGACAGGCGATCCGCCATACCTTCCAGGACTGTCCCTTTCCAATCCTCCGGCAGTTTCCAGTCCTCATCGGTGGGCGACCAGTCGCGGGCATTGGGAAAATCAACCACTTCCAGGTTTTTCCCCTTGGCTCCGTAGCAATAGGTGCCCGGCTTGAACTCTACCGGAGTATCCATCCAATCAGTAGCAGGAACTTTATATTCATACTGGAGCAATTCTTCTTTCTTTGGTAACTTGGCCATGTCTCCTCACTCCTTTTCCAGCGGCAATCCAACTTTACGCATCTTATCCCTGTACTCATCCTCATACTCGGCATAAGTATGGGTCTTGACCTCATAGTTCCAGGGATTAATATGCCTGACCACCCGGCTGTTGTTAGCCAGATTCCTGGTCGGAGTCATGAAGATTCCGCCGGCGTGCATCAGTTTACTCCAGGGGAAATAGGCCGCCAAACTGCTCACCAGAAACAGATGAATATAAAAGATAGTTCCAATCTCTATTACCTGAGGGTTTAAAGCAGCCAGGCTCATAGCGAAGTCCTTCACACTGGCGATATCCACCTTGAACCCGTAGCGCATCAGGATACCGCTGGTGGCAATGCCCAGCAGCAAAAACAAAGGAAAATAATCGGCAGCCAGGGAAATGTATTTCACCTGGGGAATGACCACCCGTCGCAGGAAGAGATAGGTTAACCCCACAACAACGAACACGTCAGTTAAATATAAAACCGGCACTCCTATTTGCAGAAAACCGTCCAGCTTTTCCAACCCCTGTACCAGGGCAGGCACCGGATACAAAAAGTAGCGCAGGTGTCTGAGAACGATAATCAGCATGGACCAGTGAAACAACAGACTTCCAAACCACAGCCATTTCGCAGATCCGAAACCCAGTCTATCTTCCCTTTTTTCCGTCTGGGTATTGCGAAACAGAGAGCGGAACAGAAGGATTTCCAAAGCCATGCGTCCCACTACCCCCCAGGTGCTGGAGGGATTCTCAACTTTATCATGTTTTATCCAGGGTAACGACTTTTGCTGGCCGCAGGTAGTTGGAATGCGAAAGGGGACCGGGGATTTGGCCCATTTAACAACCCGGTAAATAATTCCCGCTACTAATACAGCGAATGCTGCGTAGGGGATCACGATCCCGAACAAAGTGGTCCAATGAAGAACTCCTACCCCCAACCAGGCTATTATAACTAAAGCCAGTACTGCCAACAGAGGAGACCAGATTTTCATCCTCAACCTCTCCCATACATCCTTTTAATTTCTTCTGCTTGCAACTTGTAAATTTGATTGCGGCAGGCACTAAATAGATCGAAAGCCAGTAAAGCCATTTCATCAATACGTTGGTCAATTCTATACAAATCCTCGGCATATTGGCTAACATCACATTCCTCTGCCAAGCTTTCCCGAATAACAGTCTTGAGATTAAATATAAAACGCAGGGATTCTGACGGCCGGGAATCCTGAACGGCCTTAATCCGGCAGAGATCCTCCAGTGGTTTGCTTAAGTTCATATCCGGATCATCACTGCACAGCCACTGCAGGATTGCTTGGGTATTGCTGGCGATTGCGTAACCCAGCGGATCTGAAAACCGGTCTTGTTCCCGGTGGACTTTAAACTGCTCATTTTGGTTGACATTGCCCAATGCTGCTGGTATCCACCTGGATAAAATGGACTGCTGTTTGTCTTGTATGACCTTATAAATCTTGGCTCCCATCGGCATTGCTCCCATTATCAGATTAAGACCAGAAACAGAATTCAGTTGGATTACGGGATAGGATAGGAAGGGCAGATAGATGACTCTATCTGTCCCTCCGTATCCTTTTATCCTTATTGACAGCGCCTATTTTACGGCGCTCCTACCTTGCCTTTAAGGGCTACAAAGGTAGTAGTGATATACAGGTACTCAACCTTGTCCTCCAGAGCCAATTCCTTTATGGCATGGTCTACATCGGCTTTGTTTTCCCCGATGGCCTTGGCAATATCTTTGCTTTTGGCCATCTCCACTGTATCCAGGTAAGCCAGAACCTTCTCTTTAATTTCCGGACTTGCAGGACCTTTATCCATTATGGTTCCTCCTTTATATACGAGGCCCGGGAATGGTTCGCACTAGGCTGCCTGCTTAGTATTTGAAAGCTGCACTGGTACGGAACGTCTCTCGGGAGAAAATATAATCGTCAATACATTTATCGGAGAAGGGGATGTTGGCCAGGGTAAAGAATCTTTCCCAGCCAATGCGTTCAATCCATTCACCCATACGTTCTCCGCTGCGAGCATGAGTGACCCAGGTTTCAACAATGTTGCGCACTGCTTCAGTAACTTCCGGCCAGCGAGGCGGGTTGTTGGGTAAAAACGGAATTACTAACCGGGAGAAACTGGGGTTGGAGCGAGCATTGGAAACCTTGCCGCCCACCAGTATGGCGATACCATCATTTTCTGCATCAAGGATCTGCATTCCCGGAGACATAGTATAGCAGTTACCGCAGTACATGCATTTGTCTTCTTTGACAGCCACACTCTTGTTCTTAGGATCGGGACGAATAGCCCCGGTAGGACAGCAGGCTACCAGACTGGGTATTTCCGTACCCTTTTGGATGATTTCGTGGTTGATAACCGGAGGAGTCCGGTGAACACCCAGAATAGCAATGTCGCTGCAGTGTACGGCACCGCACATGTTCAAGCAGCAGGCCATAGCGATTCTTAATTTGGCGGGCAGGTCGTCCCGTCCAAAGTATTCGTACAGATCATCCATAACTGCTTTCACGATTCCGGAGGCATCGGAAGCAGGGGTATGGCAGTGTATCCATCCTTGAGTGTGCACAATATTGCTGAGGGAACGTCCAGTTCCGCCCACCGGCAGTCCTTTAGCCCGGCAGGCTTCGATTAGCGGCTCTACCATAGACGCATCATCGGTAAGAAACTCAATATTATGACGGCTGGTAAAACGCAAGTACCCCTTGCAATATTTATCGGCTATATCGCAGATGTCACGGATAAAATCAACACTTACCAGGCGGGGTGAACCTACCCGGATAGTGTATAATTCAGCCCCTGACTCAGACACATGTTTAATAACCCCGGGTTTTACCCTTTCATGGTATTTCCATTGTCCGTAATTCTCCTTGATCACTGGGGGCAGGAAGTTTCGATAATCAGGAGGCCCAATATCAATTTTAGCCATCAGATCTTCACCTCTTATCAGTTATTGACTCTTATCATCGAGTGGCTGTCATCTACTTTTTGATTTCATCCTCTTGCCAGAATACATAGGGATTGGCCCGCGGGCGGAATACCATTTGCGGTACCGGAGGCAGACCTACTTCCCGCAGGAAGGTTCCCATGCCTACCCGGTAAATCAATTCACCCAGTCTCTCACGGGTCTTGGCGTTTTCATCCCACCAATCCCAAATACGGCCGATCAATTCCTTAAACTCGGTATAGGGTGGTTCCATTTTCATAAAGGGAACGATGACCCAGGACATGAAAGCTGATTTTACGATAGTAGATTTTCCACCCAGGAGGATGGTAGCTCCTCTTTCTTTGCCAGGCTGAATGGCTTTGGGCATCATGTTAATGCAGTGCATACAGCGGGAGCAGTCTTCAGGAATAACGGTAAGTTCCTTGGTTTCAGCATTGAATTCCAGAGCACGGGTGGGACACTTGTCGCATACTTCGCGCTGGATATTCATTCCGCTCTCGGCGTAGGCTTTGACCTGCTCCTGATCGATAATAATAGTGTCACGCCAGGTGCCAATAATTGAACAATCGGCCCGGGCAATGGCAGCTACACAGTCATTGGGACATCCCGACATTTTAATTTTGAACTTATAAGGCCACATAGGACGATGCAGTTCATCCTGAAACTCATTGGTAAGGTCATGACACAAATCCAGAGTGTCGTAGCAAGCGTACTCACAGCGAGCCGGACCTACACAGCAGCTGGGAGTTCTTAAATCGGACCCTGATCCACCCAGATCGAAGCCAGCTTCACTGAATTCATCAAAAGTGGGCTGCAGCTGATCCGTGGTGGTTCCCAGCATAATAATGTCCCCGGTAGATCCATGGAAATTGGTCAAACCACTGCCATGTTTTTCCCAGATGTCGCAGATAGTGCGCAGGGCGTCGGTGGTGTAAAACCATCCGCTGGGCTGGTTAACCCGCATAGTGTGAAATTCTTTCAGATGAGGAAACTCTTCCGGCAGATCGGTATAACGGCCTATAACTCCTCCGCCATAACCTCTTACTCCGACTATACCGCCGTGTTTCCAATGGCCGATCTTATCTTCATAAGAACGTTCCAGCAGACCCAGCAGATCGTTGGCCGCGGGATTTTTGGCTGCGGCCCTTTTCATCTCTGTGACAAAACTTGGCCAGGGACCCTTTTCCAGCTCATCTAATTGAGGTGTTTTCCTGTCTTCTGGCATGACAATCCTCCTTTAGGCTAAACATTATAAACCCTATACTTCCATAATTGAAATAGCTCCGCTTTCACAGACAGAAATACAAGCTTCACAGCCCATACACTCTGTCTCATCTCCAGCTACGAAAGCCTTCTCGCCATTAAACCCCAGAATACGTGCCGGGCATCCGTCTACACATAAGTTGCATCCTTCACAAGTGTCCTGATCGATAGAAACAATAAACACCAGCCTGCACCTCCTCTACTTTAGAAAATCTCGGCATTATAATGGCATAACATATTTGAAGCATTTTAATTTCTCTATCTTAAACTTAATCACTGAACCAAAGGACTGTAAAATACCAATACCTTATCGTATTATCAGGATCTATTATTGCAGCCAGGCGGACATGCCGCCCTCAAGGTAAACCACATTTCGCCAACCCTGAGAACGCAGGAAACATACCGCATCATAACTGCGTATCCCCAGTCCGCACAATACCACCACCAACCGGTCCCTAGGTACCTCGCCAAAACGCTCCCGCAGTTCTCCGGCAGGAATAGGCAGCACCTCCTCTTTATTTACAGGTCTGCCTTGAATTTCATAGGGCTCGCGGATATCCAGATAGCATATAGGTATTCCTCTTTTTTGCTGTTCTTCCAGCTCCAAAAGGGAAATTCCCTGTGCTCGTCCCGCTCTTTTATTCTCCAGCATATTGGCTGCGTGGATGGCTACATCAATGGCTTCCCCATAGGGGGGAGCGTATCCTAGATCCAGACCGGCTATATCCTGCAGGGAGGCACCGAAACTTATGGCCGTACCTAATACATCCAGGCGTTTGATGGCATCTCCCGGTCCAGAAACCTGGGCACCCAGGAGCTTTCCGGAAACCCGGTCTGCTGTCAGCTTTATGATTACTGTGCCATGAAGGGGATAATAATGGGGGGCATCATGTCCGGAGACCAGGGTGGTAATTACCGCATAGCCCATATTTTGGGCCTCTTGTTCACTGAGACCAGTTTTGCCTATATTCCAGTCAAATACCTGCAGGACGGTAGTTCCCTGTACACCATCAAACCGGGTATGCAAACCGGCAATATTGTCAGCCACAACCCTCCCCTGCTTGTTGGCCGTGGAGGCCAAAGGGATGTACACTTCCTGCTGGCT
>ENA-OWPA01001891-OWPA01001891.1-bioreactor-metagenome-genome-assembly--contig:-NODE-1891-length-11781-cov-3.678144_pt1 | contig 11781 bp, 7 predicted proteins | sample MGYA00238139_ERZ651803 | MGnify/ENA primary metagenome ERZ651803 (study PRJEB26909, sample SAMN07631231) | bioreactor metagenome | isolation source: Switchgrass digestor | place: USA: Dartmouth...
TGCAATGAAAGAATTTAAATATTAATTTAACTCAATGTTCAAGCTTTTTCGATAGCGAGGTTCCGAGTTAAAGAGTTAGCAGGCTGGTTACGGGGAAAATCAATTCCCTGCGTTCAGGTGATTTGCTTTTTCTCCATATCGCCAACATGGGTGTCGCATCTTGAAAAATAGAAATCAAGAAAATGCGACTTACCATTTTAGCCAGCGTTGGACTTTATGCAATCTTGAAACTTTAGATTACGCTGCCTATACCTCTAAACTTGCCACAACGCTATCTTAAAATTAGCTAGCAAAACAGGTTAATTTGTTGCACTAGTGGTGCTACCACCATTCTATATGCCGGTAATCGATGATAATTACAAGGTGGTGTAATTAATTGCAAAGCAGAGCTATAACAAGAAATTATATTTTAAAAGAGCTTGTTGAAAATAATGGATTTAGACCTCTTACAGATGCCAGCGGCAATATTCTCAGGTTTGATCATATAGACATACTTCAAAAGCAGTCCTGGGGCGCAGTGTTTATCTTTGAACTTATAGATGGGGATTACTTCAGTGAGGATGAGATGGTAAGAAGGCTGGAAAATGGTTATAATGCCATCAGATCCATAGAAGGTCAATATCCGGTGGTGCTGATTGAAGCTTTTACATTTGAAAATGGTATCCCTGAAAGCAAGCTGAGACTATTGGAAGACATGTTGGGTAAAATGCAATGGTATAAGAGATACATAACAAGCTTCTGTCTTGATATGGTAACTTCCCGGGTCATCAGACTTTTTGAACCGCCAGTGAACCTGGAAGGACTGGAAAAGATATTGGATAGAGCTGTAATGTTGGATGAGAGATTCGTAAAGTCTTGGGAGTATTCCACGGACCCTTATTTTAATCAGGATACAGAAAAAAATAGAACTCGGAGTCTTAGGCTGTCGGATAAAAAAATCGTAGTATCCTATGCGCTCATAGCTATAAATGCTCTTATATGGCTAATAACATATTTTTATGGAAAGATGTATGATGTAAATGCCAATATGATATTTGGTGCAAAATTCAATCCTCTCATAATGGAAGGCCAGTACTGGAGGCTTATTACCCCCATTTTTCTTCACGGTGGACTGCTTCACCTGGCTGTCAATTCCTATTCCCTGTATGCCGTCGGACCTACGGTTGAAAAGCTTTATGGTCCGGCAAGGATTGCAGTAATCTACTTAGTAGCAGGTATAATGGGAAATGTAGCCAGCTTCATTTTTTCAATAAACCCGTCGGTGGGTGCGTCCGGAGCCATATTTGGCCTTTTGGGAGCACTTCTATATATGGGGCATAAATACAGGGATTTTTTCAGAAGGACCATAGGACGGGATGTCATAGTAACGATTGTGTTTAATATAGCCTATGGATTTACCCAATCCGGAATTGACAACTATGCCCATATCGGCGGGCTGATAGGGGGTTATCTTGCAGCCTGGGCAGTAGGTCTGCTGGGGGAGAAGGGCTTAAACAAGGCAAAGGTTCTTTCCTGGGTGGCAATACTGATCCTGGTTGCCGGAGGTGTTTATATCGGGTTCAATATGCCGGCTAATATAGAGTTAAAAATGATATATGACTATTATATAAATTTTGGAAAATGAAAGGATAATTAAAGATAACTAAAATTAATAGAAGGATAATAAAGGATTATAAAATATAGCATAAAATATTGAAGGATATTGAAGGATATTGAAGGATATTGAAGGATATTGAAGGATATTGAACTAGTACTGCTTTGTTGTAGAATTAATACAGAATAATAATAAGGAATTAATAAGGAATTAATATGGAATTAATATGGAATTAATATGGAATTAATACTGCATTGTTATCCTGGGAAAAAAAGTAGTATCAAAGAAAAATAAAGAAAAATAAAGAAAAAGGCGATTCCTGCTTGATGCAAGAATCACCTTTTTTTACTTTAATATGGGTTATTCGAGGATTAGTCTTGATATCGTTAACCCCAAAGAATTTAGAAATGCTTTAACTTCAATTGATGCGTAATAATAGATTTATCTGCCTATTCCAATGTTTTTATGGATCAAATCATGTCGGCTGTATTTTCTTAATTAGCTTGTTTGAAACGGTTATAGGCATCGGTATAAATCTTTATGAGTTGGTCTAATCCCATTTCTTCCAATTGCTTGATGTAATTGTCCCAACCTTCATCAATTCCTCCGTTGGTGATCCAATCAGCTCTGGTAGTCTCAACAAATTTGCCTATGTCAGTAAGCAAAGAGGAAAGGCTTTCATGTTCTTCTACCGTGAACATGACATTGGGATACGGTGTGGTTATATAAGGATCCCCCAGTTTGCTGAGTTCCAGCTTGAGGCCGTCGCCGCTGTTCGGTGAAAGCTTGATTTTCTTTTGGAATTCCGGACTGACATATTTCGGACCGAAATCTCTAAGGCTCTGATCCCAATACCATGCGTCGGCGCTGGTTCCTTCCGGAGGATCATTCAAAGTATATGTTCCGTCGCTGTTCTTGGTGATGACGGTACCGATAGCTCCCCAGAAGTTCTGAATGCTGGCTTCCCCGTCATAGAACTGATCCAGCCAACGGGCGGCTACTTCCGGATGCTTGCAGAACTTGGTGATTTCCGCTTCGTTTCTCATGATACTGGATATACCGTTTTTATCGCCGGCTGCGTATTGCTTTCCGTCGGGTCCTTTGATGGGAGCCAGGGCGATATATTCGCTGGACCACTGACCGAAAAGGGCATCGGGAGTCCAAGCGTAGTCAAAACCTACGAGAGAAACTGACGGATTCTTTCTCTTGCTGTCCTGCATGGTTGCATCCTGGGTAAAGGACTCAGGATCTATTATACCTTCGGCATAGAGCTTTCTGAGCCACTTCAGGCCTTCTTTGTAATTCTCCGTAATCGGGTAGTAAGCAAGGCTGCCGTCATCCAAAACCATCATGTTAGTTCCGTTAAGATCTGTAATACCAAAGGGGTTTAACAGATCCATGGGAAGACCTTTGGCTCCGCAGATAGGGAATTCGTCGTTGGGATCGCCGTTTCCGTTGGCATCCTGCTCCTTAAAGGCTTTCAATACGTTATACAGCTCGTCAATAGTCGTAGGCTCTTTCAGACCGAGGTTATCCAGCCATTTTTTATTAATAATGGGCTGGTTGCAGGTCATAGGCCGTGAAGGCAGGTTCTTTGGCAGGGAATAGATCTTGCCGTCGGGGAATGTTACTATGGTTTTGAATTCCGGTATGGTTTTCATTGCTTCCTTCAGGTTGGGCATATATTTGTCGATGAGGTCCGTCAGATCAAGGAACAACTCTTTGTTGTTCATGATATCGGTATCATTGAAAGTCTGGGAGCCGATTATTACCTCCGGCAGCTCTCCGCTGGCAAGCATTATGGATTTCTGCTCACCCCAGTCGTTCAAGGACTGGACCTGCCATTCGATTTTAACATTGGTTTTCTTTTCAAGGTCGATAAGCCATTGGTTCTGGGTGAAAGAGTCTCCCATACTGCCCCAACGGGTGGTAAGCACATTAAGGGTGATCGGCTCATTTACGATGGGCAGACCTTCCGGATTAAAGTTTGAGTCTTTACTCACGACTGTGTCGGAAGTGCTTGAGGTGTTTCCAGTATCAGGCTTTTTTTCAGACTCTTTACTGTCGCATCCTGAGAAAATAGCGAGAATCAGTCCAATGACCATAATAATGCTGATGGTCTTCTTGAAAATGCTATTCATTTTTTTATCCTCCTTAAATTTATTATTATTAAAAGGCTTTTAGCCTTTAACAGCACCAACCATAACGCCATGGTTAAAGTATTTCTGCACAAAGGGATAGAAGATCATTATAGGAACTGTAGAAACGATGATTATGGAATACCTCATGAGATTAGCCAGGCGCAGTGCTATCTGAGCAGCCTCACCTGTACCCAGTGCGCTTTGCACATTATTGATTATCAGGATATCCCTGAGAATGAGCTGTAAGGGATAAAGCTTTGCATTTTTAATATAAATCAAAGCGTTGAAGTATGAGTTCCACTGACCTACGGCAATCCATAGCCCTATAACTGAAAGGATCGCTTTGGACAGGGGAAGGACAATCCTGAAAAAATATCTTAAGTTTCCGCAGCCATCGATCTGGGCGGCATCCCACAGGTCCTCGGATATGCTTGAGGTGAAGAAAGTCCGGGCTACTATGATATTATAGACTGATACGGAGAAAGGCAGTACCATGACCCAAAAGTTATCATACAAGCCAAACTCTTTTATTGTGAGGAAGGTTGGAATCAGACCTCCGTTAAAATACATGGTGAATATGAAAAGCAGCATAATAAATTTCCTGCCCACCAGGTCTTTTCTGGAAAGAGCATAGGCTGCCGGGATATTCACTGCGAGACCGACAAAAGCTCCGGTTATCGTATATAAAATGGTGTTCCAATAACCTCTCCATATTTCATTATGCTTAAGAAGCTCCTTATATCCGTCCAGAGTAAAGTCGTAAGGTAGGAACCACACTTTTCCACCGGACACCGCATAAGGGTCGCTGAAAGATGCTATGACGACAAAATAAATAGGATATACCGTGATTAGAAGAAAGATAAAAGAGAAACTATATACAACAAAATTGAATATCCGATCGGAAAGGGAATATTGCTTAGTATCCTTTAAATTATCAGTTTTTCCCCTGTTTAATGCTGTTTCCGTCATGGTATTACCTCCATTTCTTACCACAAGCTGTTTTCACTGACTCTTTTCGATATCTGATTGACACATATGAGCAGCAGGAAATTGATGATAGTATTGAACATGTTGATGGCAGCGGAATAGCTGTATTGAGCGCTGTTGATACCTATCTTGTATACATAGGTGGCAATTACCTCACTGGCTGAAAGGTTGAGGTTGTTCTGCATGAGGTAGACCTTTTCAAAGCCCAGGCTCATCAGGTTTCCTACCCTCATGATCAGCAGGATGACAGCTGTAGGTATCAGCATGGGTATGTCAATGTAGAAAAGCTTTTGCCATTTGCTTGCCCCATCTATTGTGGCGGCTTCATACAGGCATACATCAACAGTTGAAAGAGCAGCTATATAAATTATGCTATCCCAGCCGGTATGCTGCCAGGCGTCGGTCCACACGTAAATGCTGGTGAAGGCTTTGGCTTTACCCATTAAATTTGGAGCTTCCATACCAAAAAGCTTATAGATGTTGCCCAGGAGACCGCTACCCGGTGAAAGGAAAATTAATATGAGCCCTACCATTACGACCGTCGAAATGAAATGGGGCATGTAAGTTATGGTTTTTGAAAGACCCTTTTAAATCTTTTGGCCTGCATCTGGTTGATCAACAGCGCCATAATAATAGGCAGGGGAAAGTTAACAGCCAGACTGTAGAGATTAATTAAAATAGTATTGGTAATGGTCGTTTTAAATTGGTATGATTTAAAAAACTTAAGAAAGTATTTGTACCATGGATCAGCCCACGGGCTTCCGGTGATACCTAGTGCGGGCTTAAAATCCTTGAAGGCTATGATGATGCCGTACATAGGTTTGTAAGCGAAACATAATACGAGGACAACCGACGGGAGAAGCAGAAGATATAACCCCCAATTCCTACGGATGCGCCGCAGAGTGTTTCCTGAAGAGAGTGAAGCATGGATTACTGTTTTCAAAATAAAAACCCCCATTTCTCAGGACATTCCTGATGGATATTAAGAATTGAATCAGAGCAAAAATTCGTAAGATGTTGTAGGCTGCGGATATTGCTCAAGCTATAGATTGCGTGTATTGCCGCTTGTCACGGATTATGAATGCTGCATATGATATCATATAGCAAAAATTATCTATAGTGACGGTTCTTTTTTTTTATTATGTAATCCGCATTCATTGTGTTAACGTTATCATCAAATTAACAATAACACATGTACCTATTAAATGTCAAGTGTCTTTTATAAATTGTTCATTAATTTTATGAAGGGCTTGATTTTGAATTGATACATCGATATAATATAAAAAAGATTAGGTAGTGAAATATAAATTTATAGGTATAGCGTTAACATAAATTTATATAGAAGGAGCACTTATCATGGTTACACTAAAAGATATCGCCCGAGAGGCTGGCGTGAGTGTTATGACGGTTTCCCGTGTGGTAAACGGGCAACATTCCAAGGTCTCAGAGGAAAATGTGCGAAAGATTCAGGAGATAATAAAGAAACGAGGTTACGTACCTAATTCAACTGCCCGTTCCCTTTCTTCAAAAGCTTCGAACATAATCTCAGTGATTGTTCAGGGAAGTGAAAATGAGTTTAAGAAGAGCCAGTACAATGCCGCTATGGTAGGGGAGATAGTGCCCTATGTGCAGGAACGCGGGTATTTTCTGATGCTGCATTTTATCAATAAATATGATGACATCACCCAGCGTTTGAGGACATGGAATGCACGTGGTGCCATTTTTATCGGTACCTTCGACCAGGATGTGCAGAAAATACAGCAGGACAATACCATACCTCTGGTTTTTACTGATAGTTACAGCCAGGTGCGGCAAATCACCAATGTAGGCATCGACGATTACAAAGGAGGGGCATTGGCGGCAAAACACTTTATTGAAAAAGGACACAGGAGCTTTGTTTATGTGGGAGACTATATGGCATCCAGTGTAGTGCAGCAACGGCTGAAAGGTTTTAAAGATACGCTGGAAGCCTTCGGATTCTCCTTGGGCCCCAAACATATTCTGGATGCCTATGCTATCAAGGAGCCTGCCCGGACCATCTGCTCTTTTAAAGAACCAGTAACGGCGATTTTTGCTTCTTCTGACTCCCTTGCCGCTTCAATAATAAATGAGATGAGGGATTTGGGAAAAAATCTGCCTGAGGATTATTCAATTATCGGTTTTGATGGTTTCCCATTGGGAGGGCTGATAGTCCCACGCCTTACGACCATATACCAGGATATTGCCAAAAAGGCCCGGATTGCGGTCGATATAGTGTTCCGCCACATAGAGGATCCGTCATCCCCTGCTGAGAACGTTGTTCTGGATGTTCAGCTCATGGAGAGAGAGTCAGTGAAGGATCTTAATGCTTGAGGAATTGGATAATGGTATTTTGTTAGCACTTAAGCGTTTAAGTTATTCTTCAAATCTGATAGAAATTGTTGGGATAAATATTTAGTTGTCCAAAAAATATTTACTATAATTTTATAAAACATAATTCTGAATATTACCTTTATATGATACTTTATTCCAGATACTCCGGTATTTATTTTAGATTTTATTTTAACTTTAATTAAGCAATAAGTAATAGTTTAATAACATAGCTATATAAATATAGTTTTATAATACAGTTTTAATATCGGCTTTTAGATACAAACAGCACTAATACCAATAAAGAAGCCCATATAAAAAATAGCATTCCTGAGCAATCCAGCGCTTTTTCCGCATGGATTGAGGCAGCTTAATTTAGTTAAAATTTGATAAAGATAAATTAAAATATAAAAAAATATTGATTATAAAAATAGTATTGACATTCCGTACATATTAAAATATAATGCAATTGAACTTAAACGATTCAGTAATATGATGACTTGGAAGTACCACTACTTATAGCAGGAGTCAGGCGTATTTCTCGCTTCGTGGACACGGTGTATTATGATTATGAGCAGTAACTATCATAGCTAAAATTGACATATCTATTAGAAATTTAATCAATTCATATTTTGAGATAATTTGAAGATTACGAGGTAATATGTATGAAGAAAAAGCGAGTCAGCATTAAGGATGTTGCCAGGGAAGCGGGCGTATCCATCGCAACAATTTCTTACGTGTTAAATAACAAAAAGGGAGAATCCATAAGCGATGAGACTATCAACAGGGTAAGGGAGGCTATAAAGAAGCTCAACTATGTTCCGAACCTGTCGGCAAGAAGCCTTGTAAGCAAAAGGTCAAACCTCATTGGGGTGGTAATACCCCAGGCGGAAGCAGGTAAGGAATTTATGTTCTATAATCCTTTCTACGGAGAGTTTTTAAGCAGCGTTGAGTATGAAGCGCGCAAAAAAGGGTTTCATTTGCTTATCTCAGGAACCGAAGCCGATCAGAAATACATCCAGGTGGCGCAGAACCGTGGCCTTGACGGTATCATCATCGTTGGGATATATCCTGACAGTTTTTTTCAAGAGCTAAAGCAATGCCAGATACCTATAGTTTTAGTGGATAGTTATTGCAGTGATCATTATTTTCACAGCATAGGAATCAATGACAGGCATGGAGGTTACCTGGCAACCAAACACCTCATTGAAAAAGGTCACAGGAAAATAGCTTTCATATCCGGTATGGTAAAGGAGAACGGAGTAAATTCCAACAGGCTTCTGGGATATAAGGATGCGCTGGATGAGTATGGCATTGACTTTGATGAGAAGCTTCTCTATCTGGGGGATACCAACTTTGAATATGGCATAAAAGCAGGAGCCCGGCTGGCAAATAGCAAAAATGGAGAAACGGCAGCCTTTGCGACAGCTGATATCCTTGCAGTGGGGGTCATTAAGGGACTTAAGGAAAATGGTTTAAGGGTTCCGGAGGACATATCCGTTGTAGGATTTGATGATGTGTACCTTGCCAGAATCACTGATCCTTCCCTGACGACAGTAAGGCAGAATATTGCTGAAAAAGGCAGACAGGCAGCTGAGATAATTATTCAGACTATCGAAAATGAAATCAAAGAAAAGAGGGATATTATCCTTCCGGTGGACATAGTTGAAAGAGATTCGGTAAAAGACATTAACTAAAAGCCATTCGCTAGAAGACATAACTTCACTGCACACTATATGAAATCGGTTTGCTGTGATGTCAAAAATATCAAAGGTATAAAAATTGTGGGAGAGTGAATAACATGCTTATTAAGCACCTACCTTGCGGATTATCGCCTTATTATGACTGCGGATACCAGCGCACACCTCATTATCCTCTGAAAAACGAAAAAGTCGAGATTAACTGCAGAATCGAGCACCTTCCGGAGAATGCCGATGTGTTTATCCAGTGGACTTTGGACGGTATGGAACAGGAAAGGATAAAAGGCACCAGGTTTTCAAGGGAAAATGATGACAGAGCTTATTTTTCTTTTAATCTGGGTCCCTTTGACCAGCCGGTGCACGTAACCTATAAAATAGTTGCCAAAGCATCCGATGCTGAAATTTCCACCAAGGAATACAGCTTTGATGTTCTCACCCGGATTGAGCTGACAAAGCCTGAACTTGCAGGCGAATCCGAAAACAGCATATGGGCGGTGTACAAATATGGTGAAAATTATTATAGTATCGAGGCGGCAATCCAAAACAATCTCCTCCGGCTAAGCAGCCATAGCGGTCAAAAACCTGCTGCTATTAATGCCTTGAAAAAGACCAACGGGTATGAATACAAAAACGATGAAGGATACAGTGTAAAGGTTTCTGAAAATCCGTTTGGAATCTGTATTTCAAAAGACGGGGAAGAAATAATAGAGATTTCTGAAAAAAATATGGCCCTTGCTCTGGATGTGGATGCTGCGGGCAATGTATACAAAGTAGGCCAGACCTTCAGAATGCAGGGCAAAGGTTTCTATGGCTTTGGAGAGAAGTTTGACAGGATCAATCAAAAAGGTCTGGCTCCTAAAGCGTTTGTTGTTGAGAAATTTACAAACCAGCAGGATAAGACGTATATACCCATGCCTTTTTTCTTCACTGAAAAGGGATATGGGTTCTATCGGGATACGTCCTACCGCAGCGATTTCTTCCTGAACCCGGTGGAATCAACGGATTTAGTGGATGTAAGAATTGAGAGCCTGTGCAGAAAAAGTGGATTGCTTTTTGAAGATTATATTTTCCTAGGCAAGCCAAGCTTTGTAATTAAAGAATTCCATAAGCTGACAGGTGCTCCTGCACTACCTCCAAGATGGACTTTTGGACCATGGATTTCAGCCAACGGATGGAATACTCAATCAGAAGCCCAGGAACAGATAGAACAACTGAACTTCCATTCAATACCTGCCACGGTTATGGTTTTGGAGGCCTGGAGCGACGAAGAAACCTTCTATATTTTCAATGATGCAAAATATGAATTGGGAGATGGAGGAAAAAGCTTTAAATTTGAAGATTTTACCTTTGAACAGCAATGCAAGTGGCCTGATCTGAAAGCTTTTACCGGCATGCTGGAAGAAAACAATATCAAGCTTATTCTCTGGCAGATTCCTGTAATAAAATATATCGAAGGCAATAAAGACAATCAGCTTTTTAATGATGAGTCCTACGTAATAAAAAATAAATACTGCATCATGAATGATGACGGGACCCCGTACAGGATAACCGACAACTGGTTCAATAATTCATTGGTTTTGGACTTTACAAACCCGGAAGCAGTAGAATGGTGGTTTAAAAAGAGGGAGTACCTTTTGACTCAACTCAATGTGGCAGGCTTTAAAACTGACGGGGGAGAATTTATATACGACAGCAGTGCCAGGTTTTATAACGGAAAAGACGTAGAAGAGATGCACAATTTATATCCGAATTTGTATGTGGGAGCTTACAATGATTTTCTGAAGAAGCATCTTGGTGAGGGCAACGGTGTGACTTTCAGCCGCGCAGGATTTACAGGCGCACAAAAATATCCTATACATTGGGCAGGCGACCAGCTATCAACGTATTCGGAACTGAGAGGTCAGCTTACGGCAGGTATTTCAGCAGGTTTGTCCGGAATTTTATTCTGGAGTTTCGATATCGGAGGATTTGCAGGAGAATTCCCTACAACGGAGCTGTACATAAGATCGGTAGAGTTTGCTGCTTTTTGTCCTATCATGCAGTTCCACTCGGAGCCGAGATCCGGACAATTCTTTCTCACGGAACGTGAGCATTGGATCAATGACAGAAGCCCATGGAATATGGCCAGGGTAAATAAAGACAACAGAATTTTAGAGCAGTACAGGAAATATGCCAACATCAGGATGAATCTCATTCCTTATTTGATTGAAGAAGCTTCAAACTGTGTCAATGTGTCAAGGCCAATGATGGCCCATTTGATATATGATTATCCGGAGGATGAAAATGTAATAAACATCGATGATGAGTATATGCTGGGGCGCGCACTGCTGGTAGCTCCGGTTATAAAGGAAGGGCAAACCGAAAGGAGTATCTACCTGCCTGAGGGAGAATGGTACGATTTTTGGACAGGGGAAAGAATTGACGGTGGAAAGGCGATAATGTACCCCTGCGCGCTTGATAGGATACCTGTTTTCGTTAAAGGCGGCAGTCTGATCCCGGTTAACCTGAATGAGAATTATATAATGGGCGAAACAGACAAAACAGGATTTGTGGGAAACAACACCGACGAATATGCAAATCTATGCTTTTTGGTATACGGAGAAGGTGAATGCAGCATAAAAACTGTAGGCTCAGAGAGCACCATAAAGGTAAGGGCTGTAGGAAGTAAAATAGATATTGAATGCAGTCCCGAAATAGATGCGGATAAGGTCACACTAATCTTTGCCGGGGACAATTATAAAGTGCAGGACGTTATTGTCAACGGAGGTAAGGCAGTAACACAGCCCATTACTGCAAAGGTGTTCGGGAGAGCAGTTCCGGGGTATGCAGTAAAGCTTGGGTAAAGTAAGTTGTCTGAAATAAAGCGAAAAAAGTAAATGTAGTTGCATTGCATAACAGATTTTAATTGATATTATATATAAAATAAAAGTATATAAAATATATGAAAACATATAAAAACGTGTAAAATCATGCAAAAGCATGTAAAGTATGTGAAAATATATGAAAAAAT
>ENA-OWPA01001894-OWPA01001894.1-bioreactor-metagenome-genome-assembly--contig:-NODE-1894-length-11772-cov-6.792561_pt1 | contig 11772 bp, 14 predicted proteins | sample MGYA00238139_ERZ651803 | MGnify/ENA primary metagenome ERZ651803 (study PRJEB26909, sample SAMN07631231) | bioreactor metagenome | isolation source: Switchgrass digestor | place: USA: Dartmouth...
CCATTATATATTCGGTCAAACTCTTTAATTTCTGCGTCTGTAATTTCTCTTATAGTAACATTATCGAATATATTTCCACCTGTACCATTAGCAACGCCCATATATTCATTCTCATAGGCAACCGGATTGACCTCTTTCAGGAACTCTGCTTCGTCTAAGAACGGTTTGCCAAGCCATTGTTTAGGTACATCCAGGTATGTGCTGTGCGTTACCAGTCTTGTGGCCTTTGGCACCTTTATATATTTATTAGCCCAGTTATTTGCACTCTTAGGAGGGTTAAAAGACTTAAATATCCAAGCTTTCTCACCGCCACGAATAACAGATTGTTCTATCTTTCTGACAGCTTCTTCTCCTTCAAATTGATCTAATTCTTCAAACCAAAGCACGCCAATATATCCAAATGGTACCTTAATGGATTTAATTTTTCCTGGATCATCAGCGCCACGGAAATATATCTTCTGGCCTGTACTCTTGCGAGTAATTTCTAACGGACTTACAGTACAATAATACTCATCTTCCAAACCTAACGCTTCTATAGCCCATTGCATTTGAGCATATACAGATGTCCTGAGTGTATTAGCCACTTGTCTGGCTATGACTGCATGTATATCTTCATTCTTCATCAGCAAGTCAATTATTTGTAAGCTGATGAATGAGGATTTTGTAGAACCACGACCGCCAGGGAAAACATATTCCAGATGTTCTCTGTTGGCTATGTCAAATGCTACTGGAGCAAATACCGGAGCAATCATTGTTGAAGGGATCCCGTTATACTTAACTCCTTCAGAGTTGTCCGCCGGCTGCAATTTCATAGTTTCTGCTTTCAATTTTTCAATTCGTTGTTTTTGTTCCTCAGTAGCCATATCCCAATTCTTATGTAGAAGCTCATCATATTGCCGGATCATACTTTCAAGTGTTTTCATGGCCCGGCTTTGTGCCTGCAGGAAATTAGCATGCTTGTCCCAGGCCTGTTGCACTTCCCACTCTTCTCTGTATCCTTTATCAGAAGAACCTTCACCTATTTTCTCAATAGTCTTATCATTCTGGTCCTTGACGTACATTAGCTTTTGAGCTCTTATAATCGCTGTATACTGCAACTGGATATTATCCCAGAGTAAGTCCAGTGGATCGGCTGACTGAATGCTTTGCATTATTTCTCTTGTTTCTTCCGGAAGCCACTTAGCAAAAAAGCCATGTTTCTCCGCATTTTTATTTTCTTTCGGAGCTCCATGGCCTAATGCATTCTTATTACCAGGCTGACCGCCTTTATTTTTAACCGAACGTTCGCTTTTTTTATCCGAACGTTCGCTATCCCACTTATATGTATGTTTCCACCTTCGTACAGTCCCAGCAGGAAGATTTAGCTGACTAGCAATTTCAACTAATTTAAGCCCTTGTTGGTACAGTTCGAAAGCTTTTTCTGCTCTTTCATCAGGTGCCCTTGCCAAGCCTCACCACCTCTGTTCGTTTGTTTTGGAAGCATGAAAAAAGCATCCCGAAGGATGCTTTAATCTTTAATTATCTTTTCTTTGAGCAACAAATATGTCATTTGCTATATAAAATCCGTATATTTCTTTATTTGAATTGCGTTTTAGCTTAAGCTCATTATAATTTATATTAGTTATAACAACTACATCTGAATTAATTCTATATGCTAAATACCCAAATATAGACCATAGTGGATTCAGATATAGCAAATTTAATCTAATATATAAATACCCAATTAATAAGAATAATATTATATTTACAATTATCTCTCCTCTATTTACCAAATCTGTAGTTAATATAGGAATGATATAAGTCATCATATAACTAATTATTGTATCATCTGGTCTTTCAAGTTCATTAATTATTAGTTTCTTATTTCCGCTACTAACTTTTAAAAAAACTAAACTTACTAAAGAAATAGAAATACATATTATCATTACTATTAAATAAATAATAACTTTTACACGCTTTATTTCACAAATGCTATCATATTTATCAAAATGCAATATTAATAGCATTATGTATAAAGGGAAGTAAGATGATATAAACATCATCCATTTTACAATATATCTCTTTATAATTGTGTTTTTGATCGCCATAATAGCTCCCTTACTAAATTTTATTATCAATACCAGGTTTTTCTCTAATCAAACTTCTATAGTATGAATCTCTTGCGAGTCTTAATACATCCATAATTTGTCTTTTGTCTTCGTAAATAATGCCTTGACTCGGTGTGTTTTGAACCTCAATATCTAAGTCAAATAGATTTATTGTTTCAATAACATTATTAAAGTTATCAAAACATTTATCCAATTCATTGCCTTCTTTAAGCATTCTTGTTAGTATTTTTTGTATTCTTAAATCATTCATGCAATCTTCTTCAAATGCATCAAAATTTACTATTTTATTTGAGTTACGGAGTTTATTAATAGCTTCATTGGCTTTACTTGAATATTGCTCTTCCATTCTAAAAATTCTTTCCAATGAAATATGGTTCAACACAATCATTTTATCTTTAAATACAATAATATCGATCTCACCATCTAAACCTAACATTTTATCTTCAATTTTATTTAATCTATTACCTTGGAAAGCAGCTAATATTCCTTTTGAATATAACCTCTTAAATTTTGTCACTCTTCTAAATAATTTTATATTATTGTTATCATCTATATTCAAATCAATACAATAAAAGGAAAAGTTATCTGCTTCTTTTTCAACGTCTTCAATATTTCCAGAATCGAAACTATTAATTACCTCATTATAGTTTCCTACATAATCCAGATCACACAATTCAATTGTTCCTTCTCTATACCCTGTAGGATTAAAATCTACTTGTTCAAAATCGCTATAGCCTTCTAAATATGTACAAATAATATTTAACAATTGGATAAATATATCTTTACTAACTTCTGGCGAATATGAGATATATTCCGTCTTTGTTTTTCTTACAAAATAAAAAATATATTCAATATCAGGACTCTTCAATAATTCTATTATATGATTAATATCCATATCAAATCCCCCTTATAAATATATTTCCTATAATTATACATCACCTTACAATATTCTGCAATAACAAAGGCACCCATACAGGATGCCTTTAAGGGGGATATAAAGTTGAACAAGCTTATCACTTATTTATGGTTTTATATTATCATTTAAAGATATGCATTACTATGCAATCTTTAAGTTACTTAATGCCCTGCTATGTAAATAATGTGTCTGTCTCCAGCTGTAATTCAGTTCTACACATATTTCTTCCCATGGCTTAAATTCTAGGTACCGTTTCCTCAGGATGTCAGCCTCTATCCCGTCAGGCATATCAGCGATCCGGCTCTCTATCTCCAGCTTTTTTTCAATGCATTCAGCTCTTAATCTGATTATCTTTGTGTAAATGGCTTCAATTTTCACCATTACATCAGATAAATCTGCTTGTCTATGTGCTTTAGGCATATCCGATAATTGCTGTATCTTAGCTGACTGTTCCACTTCCCGAAGAGATTGCAGCTGGTCCTCTAGGGATTTCAGCTTGTCACAAAGTCTTTTGTAGCTTTTCAGATATTCTTTCTTCTTTTCAATTATTTCTTGCAATTCGGTCATCTTCTCACCGTCCTTTGTTAAAATGCGTCCAGCTACAGTAATATTTCATTTTGCCACTTACCGGTCTCTTATACACATAATCTCTGCGATTCATTCCAATGGAGAAAAAGATTTTCTTGCCACATACAGCACAAGTCTCATATTCTTCAGGGACACTCCTTTTCATCAGGTTTCTTTTCCCTTTTATTACGTCTTATACCGTGTAAATAAAACTTCTCCATTCTCGGTCATTGTAATCAACTGATTAAGTTCGTTAACTGTATCAGCCATGACCTTAAGTTCATTTGCTTTATGTATTGCCTTTTCTATAAGTTCCATCATCCTTAACACCGCCTTTCACATTTTTATTTTCTCTCCATAAATCTATCATCTATGATTTCTACAAGTTCCAATATGATCTGTCTACACAAGTTATACGGATATTTCTCATTCAACTCCCGAGCTTCTTGCATGAGCCTATCCCAGTCCGGATCAGTAACAGATATCCATTTGGTGTAGAATAAATAGGTTTCTTTAAATATAAGTTTTACTTGTTCACTATCTGGCATATTTACCTCCTTACGGTTCCCAAAGTTCCCAAAGGGTTCCCAACTGTCTGGGAACCGCTAAACCCTTGATTTTACTGACAAAACTGGCACGGTTCCCAAAGTTCCCACGATTTTTTCTTTCATATAGAAAAGGACTTTTTTACATAATTTCTATTACAAAAAGTATGTATATATAGTATTGATTAAAATCTTGGGAACTCTGGGAACTCTAAGCTCAAAGCCTTGATTTTACTGGCTTTATCGGTTCCCAAAGAACTGGGAACCGCATGGGAACCACGGGAACTATTAATCCATAAACGGTAGCTTAATATCGCCCACATCTTCAAAGTCTGGGTCACTTTCTAGGATACATACACACCATAATTTATTGCCATTAATGCTAACTTTTTTATATTCTCTGTCCCCGGATGTTTCAGAATAACCTTTTTGTTTTAACCAACTGGCTAAAGCTTTTGGATCATAATTTGCGTCATAACAGATTTTTTCAAATATACTTTTTAGAATGTTTATTTTCCCTCCGGAAATACTTCCCCAACACTCAGCCGTGGCATTTTCATTTGGTTTATTAAACTTATAGTAATTTGCCGTTATTATGTCTTTCAGATATTCGTAGGCTCTGATATTTACATCAATAGACTCCTTTGTTCTGAGATATTGTTCAATTTCTTCAACTTTAAGAGCATTGCCGTCACAAAAAATCCATTTTGTTGCTAACGCATCAGCTGTAAGTATTTTAGCCGCAGCCATTGTTTGTTTTTCTGTGGAATCACTTCCACTGGCATCATAAAATTGTTTATATAGTCGGTTAGCTTCAGCTTTTGCACCATCATTACTCAAAAAAATGATAAACATTTTCCCGGCATGTCCAAAATTTTTTCTCACCACATCAGCAACATGAGGAGCATCCGGTTCTGTAAACAGTTTTTCTTTACATTCAATTTCAATTACACGGTTTAAAGCACCGGCACCTGATGCACTATTAGTTATTGGATACTCTCCGGAAGTTAATGTACAGTTTTTCCATGTTGGCGTATCTTGTAATCCACCTGTTTTTTTTCCTCTAATACGTCCAATACCTTCGCAAAGCATATATACTATGGTTTCAAAAGATTTTTTATCTTTTACAAGTTGGAATTCATCTAAAATTAATGGTAGGCTATTAAAAAAACCACCTAATAATTCAATTCCAACCTGAGTACCATTGAATGTTTGTATATATCCATCCTCTCCAGGATCACCCCAAACTGATGCTGCGAGCATTTGTGCTACTGACTTACCTACTTCAGAACCACCCCAAAAATGGACTATAAAATTAAGTTTCCCTAATATTTTTATTAATACGCTGGCAAAACTAGCAGCTAACATAATCTTTGCTGGAGATTCTGTTTTTCTGATATCTCTTGCCACTTTTAGCCACTCGTCAAAACTACCCTCTTGATGAATCGATTCGTATAAATGTCTAAAATTATTTGCCCCATCAAAAACCAAATCCTCAACATACGGACTAAACCCATCTGAATTGGTCCATCCTAAACGTCCAACAGATTTTCTTTCCGGTATCCGGTCATAATTCAAATTTTCAACATCATGCAAATACCTGACCAAATACCTGGAATTTTCAGATGTTACAGCTATTCCGTTGTTGGCCAGATCCAATATGTTTGTTGCACTGGCCAGGGTCTTTCTGTCGTATATCTCAGTTCGCCATATATTGCCCCTTTTAAAAGCTATCTTGAGTTTTTCCACTCCTGTATCTATATTTACCAGTCTTTCTACCGGCATAATCGGATGAACACATGCAATGTCTTCGCCGTTCCTTTCATTTCTTCGCGTTATTCCCAAATCGTCAGCGTACCATTCCCCTGTCTTCAATTCTATGGGCTGACCTTCAAATTGAGTGGCATTATCAATAACAACTCCTTTGGCTGCCTGAGATTCAGCATAGGCTTTAAACATCCTAGCAAATCCCTTAAAGCCAACTTTCTCAGCATTTTCTGTAAGCGACGTAAGTCTTTGATTAAACTTAAATCTGTCATTTCGAAGCGCGAACAGTTCGCGGTATGGTTCTTCAGTATTAAAATCCTGCTTTGTGTAATATTTAATTGATGTATTTTCCATACTTCTCGTAAACCTCCTCGCGCTCTTCATCGGTCCCATTCTGAACAATTTCTAATTCATTAATGAAATTATTAATGCTGTCAATACATATTTTTTGCTCCTCAGAAAAAGGCTCGAATGTATTCATAATTTTTTTGTACATGCTTATACAGCGATATAAAAAATTTATTAATTTTTGATATCGTTGTTTCCTTTCTGCAGGTGTTTCAGTTATTTTTCGATTTTTTTGCCTGGGTCTTTTTTGTATTACTATCCTCTCACGATAGGATGGCCTTTTAATTGGTATTTTTATCAATAGCATCACCACCCGGAATCAACTTAAGAGCTCAATTATTCGTTTGCCGGTATGTAATTTATCGCAGAATTGAAACTCACAACCATATTTTCGTTCCATGGTGCGCATAATCTTACTTAACGTTTCGCCAGTCATGGCCTTCGTCCTGACCGTTTTCCATTGATGTGTTTCTCGGTCATATACTCTCTTATAAAGCCTAGGATTTACCCATTTTGCCACATCATCTATTGACTTAATCTGATTACTGTGTTCTATGAGAATAATGAGCCTAATTCCCATCTGTTGGGCCCGTATGAGCTCATTCCTAAATCTCTCATGGTCCTGGCATACATTAGCGCACATCTCATTCAAATTCTGTTTTCTGTCTATTATTAACCTGGGATTATCCAGGCTCATATAATCACCGACATAAAGCTTATTTGTACAGTAAACAACGCCTTCCTTGTCAAATTCATCAATAATTCTTTTTATAGCTCTGGCTTTCTCCCGGCTGTCAATAAATATTGTCAAATTCATATAACCAACTCCTATTAGTTAAATGGTAATTCCTCGTCTATATCACCTGATACCGGCATAAATCCTTCAAATCCCCCATTAAGTTCAGACAATGACGGCTCTGGTTCCTGCTGTTGAGATAGATTGTTTGAATGGGCTGATTTGCTCTCCACAAAATAACATTCTTCAACAACCACATCTGTTGTATAAACCTTTTGTCCCTTGTTATTGGTATAACTTCCGGTTTGGATCCGGCCTACAATTCCTATCTTCATTCCTTTACGGAAATACTTTTCAATAAATTCTGCCTGTTTTCCAAAAGAAACACAGCTCGGAAAATCTGCCTCCGGTCCGCCTTCTTGTTTAAATCTTCTGTCTACAGCCAAATTAAACCTTGTTATAGAAATACCATTGTCTGTATATTTGACTTCCGGATCGCGCGTAAAGCGACCGACCAAGATTACTTTATTCATAAGTCTGCTCCTTTCAAAATGGGATTACGTCCAGGTTTACCGTGAGTCCTTTATCAGCCGCATAAACACGTACGGACGAACCGGCAACCTCTTGAATTTCATGTATGAATTGCTTCTGATCAGAATTGCCATCGCTAAGATGTAACAAGATTATGTTGTAAAGCATGACTGTTTTATTTTGCCGGATAAACTCCTTGCAGGTTTCCAGTTCCATATGGCTCTGGATAACTCGGTCCCGAAGCATTTTGTCTGTCTCTCTCTGTCGCATCCGGCTATCTATTATTTTCTGGCTGTAGTTACATTCAATCATGATGTGATTAAGCTGCAGTTTACGAAAATTGAGTTTTATGTACTCTGTATCTGATGCAAATAGGAGGGTACCCATCTCCTGATGCCGAATAATATATCCGAAAGGCTCTGCGGCGTCATGTACGACAGGGAAGGGCGTAATAGTAAAACCTCCAATCTGATACCAGTATCCCGGCAGTATCATTTTATCGCTGATATCCAATGCAAAATCTAAACTGCACCATGTGCCCTGGCTGGCTCGAATCGGTATTCCTGCTTTCAAATATTCCCGTATATGTCCAAAATGGTCTCCGTGCTCATGGGTAACTAATAAACCTACAATCTTGCTAATATTGAAGTCCAGAGCCTTCTTTACTTCCTTCAGGGGGAGCCCGGCCTCAAGGACCAGGCACTCCCTTTCATTCTCTAGCAGATAACAGTTCCCTGAAGAGCTACTACCTAAACACCTTAATTGCATATGATCACTCCTGTTGCATCCATTCAGGAAGATCCGGGGCCTGAACTGGTGGCTTTTCCTGTTTCTGTTGCTTATGCTTCTCTTGCTTCGGTTCCTGCTTAGGTGGCTCCTGCTTCGGTGTTTCGATTACGTCTTTGACTTTTTCAGGTTCAACAAACTCCTCGGTATTAGCATTGTCCTGAATGTCTTGCTGTACAGCCTCAGAAACAATATCCGTTTCTTCATCAGCTGTGTTTTCAAATACCTCAGTCAGATAACCGTCATCTGAAGAATTTATGATGTTCTTGCACGCTCTGTTTATGACGGTTTTTTTGCACATCTGGTCTGTGAATTCAGTATGGACACCTTTACCCTCTGTATAGCCATACCCTTTTGCCCATGCCTTTTTAATCTGGTTTATATGCATTATTTCTGTGTATGTATAATCTTCCATAGTAACAATGGCGTAAGCACCTATAATTTTACTGTTGTCAATGTTCTTGAAGTCCTGGATGTGCTTATCTATGACCTTGATACCATTCTCGATGTGATACTCGAATGTATCTCCCTCATAGATAACCTCAGCCACAATTCTCTTGGCCCCGCATCTCTTAGCCACCGCCATTGTTCCCTGATAGGAGCGCATGAGGGTAAGTTTGTTTCCATGGGCGATGAAATAGCATTGCTTTTTCATGGGGTTAAGCCCTTGGACTGTCATGTCGATAAGAGCAGCAGCTATGCTTTGCTTGGTACATGTCTGCAGTACCGGCTTCTTGTCCTTGTCTAATGTTTCTTGTAAAATTAGATATGCACTATTAAGCGCATTAGAAACGCTGTAATTCGGCGGGAAAGACAATCCATATTGCTGCTTCTTTGTAAGCTGCGCTGACAGCTGGTCTATAAACTGATTATTTATTGCTAAATCCATAGGTGTCTGTTTGCTTTGAGTTGCTACTGCATTTTTGGTTTCTGCCATAATTTAAACCTCCTTTATATCGATTCGAATTATTTGACCGCACTGATATACCTGAATTTTCTTATCAGGGCTTATTACTTTTGGAGTCAAACCAGATTTTATAGTCTCTATAGCTTTCTTTATCCATTCAAAATCAATTCCCATAATCCAATACCTCCACTTTTAATTCAGGATCATCAGTTACTGAAAGAGTTATAAGCTGACAATCCATTTCAGGGATATTGAAATCATTAATACGTTCAGCATTATCCAGGAATACTGGAACCGACACGTCATATATTCTCTGCAGAGTCTGGATGATATCCAACTCTGCCAGTATTTTATGACCGGAGTTAAGTGCTGTGCTGTAAGCTTGTCCGTTTATCATGGGTTCACATACCGGATTGTAACCACCATTGATCTGACGCTCAAAGAGCTTCCAACTTACAATCTTGAAATGTGCATTGATCCGCTCAGACAGCAGATTAATCTTAGCCTTATTAAACTCTTCCAGCAGATAGATTTCCTTTTCCACATCAGCTATCTTCTGGCTGATCTGCCTCTGTTCTGTCTTAAGTTCTTCAACTCTGGCTTTTGCCTGGGCAACAAGCTGTCTGCCGGCAAGGATACGATTAACTGAATCTATCTCGTTCTGGATGGCTCTTTTTCTGTCTGCTATAGCTTGCTTTTTCGCATAAGCATCCTGGAAGAATCTTTGAGCAGCCTGAAGGTTTTCTTCATAATTCTGAAGGGATGCCTGGATAGCGATATATGTAGGATCAGTCGATACATCCACTGACGCAGGAATATTTTCAAGCTCTTTCTGCAGATCTTCTTTTGCCCTGTTGAGCTCCCTTAGCTGCAACTCATATTCAAAAACCTGGCTTTTGAGGCGTTCTAGAGCTTCTTTGTTTCTTTTAATCGTATCAGCAACGCTTTTGCCTTTCAGATTAATCTGATACAGCTGCTTTTCCTTTTCTGCCTCAAAATCGGCTAAAATTTTTCCCTTAACATCTGCATCATATTCCCTATGGCATGTCGGACAAATATTTGCATCCGGAGATATTTCCTTAGCTTTTTCGGCTTTATATTGTTCTGCAAGCTCTGCCAAGCGCTTTTCAGATTCTGAAATATCTCTTTCATACATCTCAATTTCACGCTCGACTCCCTTCTTTGTCCTTGTAACAGCAGATATCTGCTGATCAGTATCAATAATCTTTTGCTGGATGTCATTCCGTTTACGCCTATTTTCAGCATTGGCTTTTTGCTCCATTTCCGCAAGTTCTCCCTTTAGCTTGGTTATTTCAGCCTTGAATTGGTTAATATCTTCATATATGGCCGCATCAGATGTATCATCCTCAATGCTTGCCAGCTGTTCCCGAAGTTCCTGCAGTTTTGCTTCAGCTGCTGAATAATCATGCTCAACAATGGTCTTGCTAACCTCATCTATTCTGGCCGGAATTTCTTCCAGTTTTCTCTTGTATTCGGTAAGAACCTTTTTGTCCCTGGACAAGATTTCCTCGTAAGTGAATTGTGCAAGCTGATCAGCTAGAGGCTGAAATTTAGGATCTGTTGCAAGCACATCTGCATCCGTCATATCGGATACTAGCTTAAACAACGTCTTCCGGCGATCCATAGGCTTCTGGGCCATGAAAGCATTTGTATTGCTTACAAATTTAAAAATATTTTCCGGGATAATTTCTTCTATGTAAGCCTTAAATTCTTTTTCAGTCTTAGGAATAGTGTTTATCTCATAGTAATTAATATTTCCCTCAAAAGTTTTTTCTTCTAAACCACGCTTCTTAACCCAGTTTTGCTTTTGGGTTTTAACCAGGGTTATCTCCCTTCCATCAACGTCCATAACTAACTCAACCCGAATATCAATAAAATTGATATCATTGTTCTGGTTATCTTTGGGTCTTATATCAAAATTAGTGGAGCCGGAACTATCTTTGTTAAAAAGTACCCACATAAAAGCATCTGCTATTGTGGTTTTACCGGAACCGTTAATTCCCTTAATGCTTGTCCTTTTACCAAACTCTATCTGTCTGTCTTTACATCCTTTAAAATTTTGAATGTGCATTCTTTTCAGAAACATTCTCATACTGATTAACACCCCCTCTATTTCTTTATTTCCTGTAATTTTTGCCGTAGCTTATATGCATGCTCCAGACATATATAAGTTCCATCCACTTCAACCAGGTTTTCCGTGCCACCGCATATTCCGCATGATTTTTCCGGCATCTTTCTTAAGCAAATCATGTCTCCTTCGACATATATCTCTATAGGGTCACCTTCTTTGATGCCTCTTATGTTACGCAGCTCTTTAGGTATAACCACTCTTCCCAGATCATCTAATCTTCTTACCATTCCTGTATTCTTCATATTTGACTTACCTCCTGTTTTGTATTAAAATTTACTTAAGATACTTTCTTTTGGGCCCAATTGGAGTTGCCGCTCCTTAAGGGCTCATTCTTTTCATTCGTCGAGCAACAGCTTCTTGTTCTTTTTTACTCCGGATATCTGTAAGCTTGTCCGTGATTCGATTTAAG
>ENA-OWPA01001897-OWPA01001897.1-bioreactor-metagenome-genome-assembly--contig:-NODE-1897-length-11758-cov-8.831179_pt1 | contig 11758 bp, 24 predicted proteins | sample MGYA00238139_ERZ651803 | MGnify/ENA primary metagenome ERZ651803 (study PRJEB26909, sample SAMN07631231) | bioreactor metagenome | isolation source: Switchgrass digestor | place: USA: Dartmouth...
CTGTTGTTGTGCTGTGCATTATATAACATTTTTTTAACCCTTTGCTTATTATCTCCATATTAAAATCCTCCTTATATTTTGTATACAATTTTGTTATTTTATTATATCATATTAGCACATTGTAATCAAATTGTTATTTTATTTTTATCTGTATTCAAATAAAACTCTTGCTGTAGGAATAACTGTTATTCCATTTACTTCAAACAAATCAATATGTCCTGCTCCATGTTCTTTTGCTACCTCGTAAAATTTATCATAATCCCAATTTTTCGGAGTTATTTTAATATCGTTAATTCTTTTTGATATTTCAAAAAGGTCAGATTTATTTAATTGCCTTATTGGAATAAATATTAATCCTTCATATACAAAACTTGTTATTGTTTTCATTTTCATTATGTAGTCACTCCTTTATATTTTTATTTTACTTAATATCCTTTATTATATTGTGAATGTTTTTTATTTTATTTCTGTTATATTATTATTTTCTTTCCCAAATGCTTTCCTAAATTCCTCAATTATATCAGGTATCATTACTTTTGGTATGTAGAAAATTTCTGCTAGAAAAATTATTAATATTATCGTCCTTACAATTATATCCAAGTATTTCATCTTTCTTACCTCCTGTTATAGGTTTTTCTTGTGTTTTAGGAATTTTATGTCCACATTTACAACATATCCAATATTCTTGGAAAACTATTCATTGATGAACCAATCATATTAATTACAACCTCCTTTTATATTAATATTCTTCATTTCCAACATCCATACCTAAATAATACATATCCCTTCTGCCATACCAGAAATGTTCTGATAAATCTTCTAATGTTTTACTGCCAGTTTTTAATGCTTCAAAATCATTTTTAACATCATCATTTGTATATTCCATATAAGGATTGCTTGAAATAGTTAATCTGAATTTATTCCTGCTTTGTATAAGTCTGTTTTTGCTTGTATTCTTTGCAATAGGATACGCACCAATTGTAAATCCATAAATATTAGGATATTCTGCTGTATTATGTTCGCTCCAATCTTCCAATTGAATTTCCGTTCCATTAGGCATAATTGCACGTTCTAATATTTTCATTGTTATAACCTCCTTTTATATTAACATTTACAAACTATTTGCATATTTCCAATTACACCATTTCTTTTATCATTTGTTAAATAAAAAGTTTCTTTTTTATATTCATACTTACATGGTTTAATACTATTAATCAAGTCAATTATATCATCCCATTTCTTACCACTTCGCCTTACTGTAAATTCTGCTGGATGATAACCATCGCTAAAATATCCAACAAAATCAATATCGTTATCAATAAATAAGTTAGCAATTTTACAAACAATGCTTGTCGTTATATCGCCATATACCTTGAATTTTAAACAACGTTCTGTTATATAATTATTCATAAATTTAAACCTCCTTATATTGATATAAAACCGTCCTTTTATTATATTATTTGTGTAATAACTCCATTTTCAAGTAAATATACTTCATCGTTTTGAATCTCTTCTATTGTTTCAATTTCTTTTACTGGCAATTATTTTCAAAGGTAGTTCCAATTTTTATCTATTTTTATATTGCTCTATCAAACAAACTTTTACCATACTTGTTTGTTAAATATTTTGCATATTGTAATGACGCTTTATTTGTACATCCTGTTGTATGTACTTTTTCTTTATACAAAACAGGATTACCTTCTATTTCATTATAATACCAACCATATAAAAAAGCCTTTTCGATACTTTGTTGATATGTCTCACGAGTATCATCATAATAATTTTCTAATTGATACTTTATTCTTCCTCTTTGTAATTTATCTTGTATTGTGTTTAAAAATTCTTCTCTATCTTCTTTAAATATATTATTTAAAAATTGATATAGTCTATATTTGCGTTCATTATACGTTTTATATTTTTGTTTATTCATTTTTTTATATTGTTTGGCAATATAATATATAACGTTACGCATATAATACTCCTTTCTATTTTGAAATTTTGTTAAAATGATCTTTTATAATTCTTCTTGTTGCTTAATTATATTTAAAATAATATTGTCTGAATATTCATCTTTCCATTTGTATTTTGATTATTTCTTTAACAATATAATACTTTTTAAGACTATCTCTAAAAACTTTTTTACTTTTACAATATTGTGTTGAGTTAATAAATTTTTCTTCTCCCGATTCTCTATCTTTTACCTTTGCTATAAACATAATAATATACTCCTTTCTACTATATGATAAAATTCTTTAATTAGTTTTCCACACTATTGTATTATTATCTATTTGCTGTATTACTTCATTAATTGAATTATAGTTTATAGATACAAAAGGTTTTAACTCTTCAAATTTGACAGCATAATATTTATTGTTTTCTTTACAGTGACTAATCTTAATTCCATTATAATCCCAAACATTGCCTACGTTTTTATTTTTGAATATTAATTTTAACATATTATAACACCTCATTTAACCTTTATTTTATATTCTTCTTCCCAGTTTTCGTCTTTTGCAACAATCAAAGTCAATTCTGATGAATTTTCATTAAACTCTAACCTTAAAATTTCTGCATTTTGATCTTCAACATCACACAAAACATTAATTAATTCATTCGCTGTCATATTGCAACATCCTTTCTGTTATTAGATAAACTTATATATTGACGCTCACACAGGGCAAGCCCTGTGGATTCTTGGGTAATAGTTTCTATTGAAACTAAATTTACCAAGCTATCCCCGTACGTCCTACGGTTCTTTGCCTTTCATCCACAGTGCAAGCACTTGTGGTTTTCAGGCAATTCCTCTTCTATAACCACACGCTCATATGCATCTTACTCATATTCTGGTATATCTTCTCTGTATCCACATTGAGGACAAATCCAAATTTCCATATACTCTTCTCTTTCTTCATCATAATAGAAATCATCGTTTTCCATTGCTATATTGCATTTAGGACAATAATTCATACCTTTCATACATGACTCTATTTCTTCAAATACTTCTTTAATAGCTTGTAGTCTTGTTCCATGAAAATATCCGTCATAAATATAACTTCCACTCGGAGCAGTACACATTATGTAATACGTTTTCTCTTTTTTAGGTTCTTTTTCTACTGAAATTTCAAAATCCTTATAAATAGCAATAAATGACTTTGGTGTATCTTCCTTAATATTTGTAATTTCATGTATTTGGTTTTTAGTTTTTATTTTCATATTTACACCTCTTTACTCATATAATTTACTCTGCATTATACCAATACCATCTAAACAACCTTGACAAATATAGAAGCTATCTTTTACTATTATCCCTTCTTTCTTTAGATAATACAAATTGTCGCTATCTCCACATATCTTACATACTGGTCTATCACCAGAATAATCTTGTCTTTCTAATTCATATATTTCCCATTTTGTCAACGTTGGTAAAGTTTCTTTACCTATTAGATTCATATTATACTATCCTTTCTTATATAATTTTCATACAATTTATCAAAACTTTCCTTACACATCCAATATCCATTGCCTATATATTTAACATCTTTTATAGGATAATCGTCATGTATATCTAAACAGCCACAGCAATAAAAACTTATATACTTTCTTTCCTTATCTTTAATAAGACCTCTAATTGGAAAATAATAAACATCATTTATAAATTTAGTTTTAATATAATTTTTATATTTTAAATTGTTCGCTTTAATTATTGTCCTCAACCATAGTTTATGCCAAGGTTTTAATTCTTGTCCTGTCCACATCTTTACATATTCTTCTGGATGAGTTCTGAGATATAATATATATTCTCTTAACTTTTCTTTGTTCATATATATCACCTTTTATATTTTTATTTGCTCACTATCTTGCAACCAAAATCTGTCTTTTTTAAACACAAATACATCTCTTGTGATAATATTAAACATATCATGTTCTTGTATTCTTTCTAAAATATCTCCATCTTTGCTATCCCAAATATCACAACTATGTAAAGCGAACTCACAAAAATTGAATATTGTTAAGTATTTTTTATCTGGCTTATCTGAATCCCAAGTTATATTATACTGTATTTCGCTACCAAATTTATCATATTTACGTGTCCTATCTTTACCATTAATTAATATTTGTACGATAATATCACTCCCTTCCTGTTTTTGTCCTCCAATCATCGTTCTTATAAATAGTGTTGTTAGGGGAAAACCATGCGTATATAACAATTCCTAGTATTATTAACACAAATATTTAAAACACAATAATAGCCGTATTAATACTCAATTTTATCCTCCCCTTGCCATGTTTTAGTAAAACAATTTTCACATAAATACACTGGATTTATATCCCCGTATAAATCATTCTCTTGGCAAATTCCACCACATTTTTCACAAACACATTTATTTGCTTCATTAATATTAATATCAAATACACCTACTAAATCCTGTTTTTGCAATTCTTCAAACAACCAATCTCTAAATTTTTCAAAATCATAAATTTCTACCTTCCCGTTAATGAAATAATATTCAGACATAATCTTTAACCTCCGTATATCAATTCTAACCACCCTGAAAGTTAACTCAGGGTTACTGTTTATCAAAATATGTTTTTGTGGTTAATCCACCTTCAAAGTTAAATACCCCATATTTAATTTATTCTTCACAAAAATAATGATTCCCTATTTTGATTACTCCTTTATTGTTATATGGTTTTTGACCAAAATATACGTGTTTATTATTTATTACATTATCCCATTCTCCATTTAAAACTTCATTTATAATTCTATATTCTCTTTCTGTAGGTTCTGCTGTATTGATATTTTTCCATGTAGTAAATTGATTTTTATCACTTAATACTTTGTAAACAGTATCACCAAAATTAATTGATAAAAGTCTATTTATTATTACTCGACAAACTGCCGCCATTCCTTTATCGGACTCTCCACGACTCTCCAACCACATAATTTTAGCTATCATTTCTATTTCTTCATCTGTAAAATTAAGACTAGGCAATTCTGTATCACGTAAATAATCTGAGTGAATATAACCTATAATATCTTTATACAATACTTGTATCCACTTATCATAATCTGTATTATTAAGTACAACAACTTTTTCTCTTTTACTTATTTTACATATTGCACTTGCTTTAAAAGATGGTTCTTCTCGAAAATTAACAACTTCTGTTGTCCAGTTATATGTAGGCATATAGTTATCAAGGTATTTGCTTATACCTGCCAAGCCTTGTTCAAAAGCGGTAACTTTAGTATTGGGAATCAACAATGTAAGTAATAAGATTAGTATAATTGTTGTTTTTTTCTTTAGCATTATAACCTCCTTAATTATTCATATGTAAAGCTATAATTATAGATTATTCACTTAATAAGCTGTATTATAGATATATTATTGTTACATATTTTGTTTGTTTAAGTATGTATCAATATCAATATATCTAACAGGTATTCTGTCAATGTGTAATAGCCGACAAGCTAAATATCTTGAATACTGGTCTACTAATAATAACTTATTTGGAAATCCCTTTTCATTTGTTTCTGCAATAACGGTTATTGGCTTGTCCAATCGTTTATGCTTTAGATAATAATCCATTGAACGTTTGATTTTAAAATACTTACAACCAGTTTTTTTAAAACAAGGTGGAATACGAATGTCCTCAATATGTATTATTTCATCTGTACCTTTAGGTATGTTTTTAAATAATCTTTGAAATATCATTACATTATCCTTTCTTTTTTATTGTTACATATTTAGTATGTAAAAGCATGGTAGTATTGCTCTACCGCTTATAATACTACCATGCTTTGGTATGTTTGTCAATAGTATTGTTACATATTTCGTTTGTATATTTATTTTTTATCTGTACTACCCATTCCCCCGTTACGTTTTGCCTTGCTCCTATCGTTATATGTAATACCATAAGGAACAAAAATTCCTTGTATAAAACCGTCACCTTGATTAATTTTTACAATCTTATTTTCATTTGAGCAGTTAGTTAATTTTGCGAATATATGTCCCTCATTATCTGAGAAATAGTAATCACCATCTATAATGCCTACCACGTTATTTAACTGCAACCTATATTTAAATCCTAAACCTGAACGTGGATAACACTGTAATACCCATCCTTCATCAATAAAAACTCTTATTCCTGTTGGAATTTTTATAGTTTCATTTGGTTTTAATTCAAATTCAAATGGTGCTTTAAAATCATAACCAGCTGAATGTTTTGTTGCCCTTTGTGGTAGTTGTATTCTTTTATACATAATCTTAATTTCTTCATCGGTATATTTGTTTCCAAATGTTTCTTCCATGTCCTTCATAAATTGTTTCAAACTTACCTTTTGAAATTTTGCTACTCTTACCATTAATCATCACTCCTATCAATTGTTACTTTTTTAACTGTATATTTTTTTAGATTCTTTAAGTGCCAACTTTTTATCTTTAAAAATAAAGTTTTTTGCTTTTGAATCAATATATATTGCTTGCTTTGAATTATCTTCACGTGAAGCCACTATACTATCTGGATATATAGTTCTTATCTTTCCAGTAAGCACTTCATTTACACCCAAATCAGGCATAACACGCAAATAATAAATTATGTCACCTATCTTATAATGTTCTCTGAAATCAAAATCATCCATTATGTACCACCTTATTCTGTGTATTCATATAAATCTTTCATGATTTCTTCTGTTTTATCTATTTCGTATTCATCAACCAATTTATATACTTGTTCTATTCCTTTATAAGTATTTTTATCATATGCGTATCGTACAAATGTTAAATTATCTTTCCAGTATTGATAGTCAATATAGTTTGGGTGAGCTTTTACAAATTGATTAAACTTAGTCATTTAATCACCTTCCTTTATTATTTTATATGTACAAGTTAATGGGTCATAGGTAATATTAAAAAACACTTTAAATAAAGCTTTTATATCTTCTTCAGAAATATTTGATTGAACTTCTTTGATTTTTGCTTTTGTATTGTATATAAGTTTGATAATCATGTGCATCAGTCCTTATAAAAGAAGGATTTTATTAACTTCTTTTCTTTCTGTTATAATAAATCATTGCTAAAAGTTGAAATATGTTTACCAATAATATTGCTGCTGATAAATATTGTACTGGTATATTTCTCACTGTTGTTATTCCCTTTCTACATTGATAAAATTGTTTATATAATAAGGTACATTTTTACCATGCTTTTTATTTAATTTATTGATATATTCTTTATTTGCTTCGAATGCACTAATGTCCAAAAATGGATATTCAACACTCCTTATTTGATTATTTCCTTTATCTAACTTTACTGTAAGCTCTATTGATTGTATTAATTTGTTTAATGTAGTTTGATTAATATTAGTTCCTAAAATTAATTGTATTAATTCTTTATCTTCATTAATATCTAATAAATGGTACGGTAGTTTCATGTCGGTGTGAAAGCCATCTACTAAATCATATAATGCTATCATTTTTTCAGGAAATGAACCATTTGTATAAATGATTATTTTTTTATCAGTAATAGTTTTTATTTTTTGGATATCATTTATAATTGTATCTAGTGGGGAGATTAAATACTCCCCACCACTTAATACAATGCTTTCAAAAAGAAAATCGTTGCGTTTTATATAATAACATATCTCATCAATTGTTTTATATTTTGTTTGCTTGAATTTAACTAAAATATCATAATTTAAACAGTTATAACATTTTAAATTACATCCTTCTAAACTAAATAATAATAATGTTGGCTCATAATTAATCTCAGACAGAGAAATAGATAGTTTGTCATAATACTTAATCATTATTTATCATTTCCTTTGTAATCCGTTTACGCTGTTCCCAATCATATCTTCTAGCTTTACTCCAAAAATTATATTCACCCTGATAATAACCATTAATATTCTTAATGGATTTTCTTGCAATCATCTTTACATAGCCAATTACTCTTGAGAATGTAGCTAAATCATCACTTCCACATACTGGACATTTTTCAATATTTCTTGCGTCTTTAGCAATAATTTTTTGTCCACAAGTCATACAGCTTGTCAATGTAGGAGTTAAAGTAATATATATGATAGGTTTACGGAATAAATTTTTAATATAATTTGCTAGTACTTTTGGCTCAAGTTTTTCTTCCAAGAAGTGATGTAATATAGAACCAGAGGTTGCGTATCCTTGGAATTCAGCCGCATTTTCTATTTGCTGTAAGAAATCTTCTTCACTGAATGGTAGCATACATCCTGATGTAATATAAACATTTTCACCTTCACCTTGTAAGAATATCTTTCTACCATGCTTTTTTGCCCATCTCTTGTCATTCCTAGCTAATTTGATACCTGCGTTTTCGCTCGGAGCGTATTCAATCCCACAAGCAACCTTATCTCTTATAATTATCTCATTAACTATTTCGGTTATATATTGCATAATTTCATGTGCAAATGCTTTACCTTCGGGATTTTTTAAACCATCTTCATAGCCAATATTTATTAAAGCTTCATGCATTCCAGTTACAGCAAATACATTAAAATAATTTCTTAAATCCTTGTTGTAAGCAAAAAATGTAGGATATAATTCTTTATGCTTTTCAATAAATCTTCTTTTAGCCATATGTCCTTCTTCCATAATATAAAGGTATTCTCTAATTTTTTGCTTTAATAATTCTTTATCATGACCAAATTCCATAAAAACTCTGTTTAAATTCAAATTTAATACTTGAACTGCACCTGTATTACCTATGGAAGATCCGAATATTCCACTACCTAATTTTGATAATATTTCAAGATTTATTTGTAGCCTACAGCAAAGACTTCTTGAAACAGAAGGATCTCTAGGTTTTATGTAGGGATTTAATTTTCTATAATACTCATCGTTAAATGGTTCTGTTCTAAAATTTTCAAAATAAACTCCACCCCAATAATACATTTTGTCAAGTAAATATAAAAACAACTCATTATTATAATTAAAATTGTCATCAATTGGAACAGTAATCAAAGGAAATGTAAACGGAATACCCTTTCCTGTTCCCTCTGCCATAACGTCAATTATAGCTTTATTAATTCTATTAAAATATTCTGATGGAATATCAGAATATGTATATTCTCTCACATTACCGCCAATTACTACTAATTCATCTTTAATTTCTTCTGATGGTTTGCCAAATTCTAATGTACAATTAGAAAAAGCAGATTCACTTCCAGATCTTAATGGAAGGTTTAATTCATAAATTAATGATTTAAATAATTTATGCAATTGTACATCTGTATATTTTCTACCACGTAATTCTTCATCGTATAAATATGAAGCTGCAATTGTTGTCATTTGTGATAACATAACAGCACCAGATACTTGTTGCGACATTAAAGTAACAATGTTACTAAAATGTCTAATCAATATTTCAAGTGAAGAAGCTGGTTCTGATTCAATCATGTTTTTAGCTACACTTGGTATTCCTAATGTAGCTATATCCTTACATGAAACAGACTGACAATAAGAACTCAATTGCTTATCGTGAATATATACAATTCCTTCTTCATATAATTTAACTAGTTCTGGTGGAAATACTTGTGTCATTAAATAATTTTCTTCTTCTCTATTAGATATATTTTTCCTAAGTAAAGGTAACGAATATACAAAATTACTGTTCTCATGTTTTAAATAATCTGATTTAAAATCATCATCTTTTCCCAAAAACTTGTTAATTAATTCTATTGAATTTCTAAACATTGGCATAATATTTACCGTCCTTTCTTATCGTATTCATTAATCCATTTTATTGCTGTAGTAAAATCCATAATAATATTATTTACTTCTAGTACGGGTACAGTCATAAAGCCTTTTGATTGCATAATATCAATATCATCTATAATTGTATACGACAAATTATGTTGTTTTAGTTTTGTTTCTAAAATATGACATTTAGGACATCCTGTACTATACAATATAATATTCAAACATACATCACCCCTTTCCTTTCATAATTACATATTTTTTATCTATCAATATCTGCATTTTTGCAGTAATATTGATTCGCAAATTTAAAGCTTGTAAAGCCACATCGTAAATAACTTTGGTGCGTTTCATTATAATTTCCTTAATTATTGTGTTCCATAGTGCTTTTTCAAGCTGAATCGTTAAATCTGTTTTTGATATTTATATTACCTCTTTACTTATTGTACCAATATACATAAGGATAAATTGATGTTTTCTTTAATAACAAGTCATAACTAAAATCTACTCTTTCATCTGTTTCATATTCTCCGTTGTGATAATAACCTTCTCCATCACAAGGTTCTTTTACCATTTCAGCAAAATATTCTGTAGTAAAAATGTCACCAAATTGCATATTATTTTTGATTTCATTTAAGGTTTTCATTATTATATTCCTTTCTTTATAAAAGTGAAATTTTATAATAATGTTCCTGTATATGTAATTAATTTTATATTTTTACGTCTTACAAGTTCTTCCGCATACTTATAAGCTTCTTCAACAGTTTTAAAAACATTATTATGACGATTATGGAATGAATATGTCTCTGTTTTATCTGAACTAGAAGCTTTGTATTCTATATCATCTGTAGAAAATTCAATTGATTCTATTTTTAATGTTTTAATAAAAATGTTTTTTCTTTTTTTAAAAACATAATATACGAATTCATCTAAAACATATTTAAGTTCTAATTCATCTTTGTGCTGGGTTATAAAATTACAAGCTTTATTCATAATACTTCTCCTTTCTTTAAATAAATACCTGATTTTATTTATCATACAATCTGCCAAAATATAATAGGTTCGTTTTTAATACCTACTCCTTGTGGATATTTAGTAATCTCAAGCCACTTGCCATATATCCCATAAGTATATAGTGTTTCTAAATCTCTTTTTATCGAGCATTTATTTATTCCATATTTATTGTTAATTATACTCCATTCGGTAATTTCATCAGATATATTACCGTAACAAGATAATAGAGGATATTTATACATATGTCTTAACGGAATTTTTAGTTCAGATGCTTCGAAGATAAAATCTCCATTCTTATCTATCTTTGTAACTAAATTGTATTCCTGAATATTATCATATTTAATTCCATCACTAATGATTAATTTGTATTGATATTGCTGTGACACATCCCATATTTTGTTGATGTATTCACTATTATCTTTGAATGTATTTACAACATAAAAAGGTAAATCTTCTTTTTTTGTTTCATGATCGGTTCTAATTGTACAAAGATTTAAGTCGTTTATTAATTTTATATATTCTTCATATGAATTTGGTATATAAAATCTATGAACATTTAATCCTAATTTAACTATACTTTGTAAACTTTGAATTTTATCAAACATTTTTACTCCTTTTTAACTGAATGAATTTATAATTACATTCATTACCATCTATTTACTATTCACATATTAATTCCAAATATGTTATTATATATCTGTCATATATAGTAACCCTTTCTAATTATTAATGGTGGGGAATAATTGTTGTTGTTACTATATATGACATTTCTTATTTCTTTACACATTGAGCCTTATAGCATTCTGCATGTGCAACTATTCGATTATTTCTTCTTGTTTTAGTCATAACATATGATTAATGCGGTTTAACTGGTTTGTCACAATATACACATGTTCCAACGATTACGTTTGCTTCCATTTTACTTAACATCTCCTTTAATCCCAACCCCAACAACCACAATAATATGTATCGTATTCTTTATCTGGCTTATATTCAAAGAATGGTAAATTCCAA
>ENA-OWPA01001898-OWPA01001898.1-bioreactor-metagenome-genome-assembly--contig:-NODE-1898-length-11757-cov-2.944777_pt1 | contig 11757 bp, 11 predicted proteins | sample MGYA00238139_ERZ651803 | MGnify/ENA primary metagenome ERZ651803 (study PRJEB26909, sample SAMN07631231) | bioreactor metagenome | isolation source: Switchgrass digestor | place: USA: Dartmouth...
TGGTCAGTGACTGGAGTTCAGACGTGTGCTCTTCCGATCTCCAATACCGGTTATGATTAATCTCACTCATCCTCATGATCCGCTTTTACAAAAAAAGAAAGAATGGTTTATTCAGCAGCCGGGGATTAATTGGCTTTACGCAGAAACAAACAAGCCTCTGATTAGAGAAGGAGGAGTTTTACCCATCTTAAACCTAACCCGCAAAGGCGCCTATTTTGAGAGTGGCAAAAACCGTGTAAGTTTCCACCCCAGTATGGCTTTATTGCGTCTTATTCAAATATTGCGGGGGGAAAGGGATCGCTTTTTGCAGGCAGTTCAGTTGCATGAAGGGGATACTTTTATCGATGCCACTTTAGGTTTAGGTACTGATGCTTTAGTTGCTTCTTATCAGGTCGGTAAAAGCGGAAAAGTCCTTGGAATTGAACATTCTCCCATTTTAGCAGCACTGGTCAAAGAAGGATTGCTGAATTTAGCTCAAGGATACTATCCGCGAGTAAACAATCCGGAAAAGGCCAAAGCCTGGGAACTTTTGGCTGAAGCAGCCGGGCGCATCGAGGTTTTGTGGGGGGATCATCTCCAGGTTTTAAGCAAGTACCCCTCAGAAGCAGTGGATGTGGTATATTTTGACCCCATGTTTCGCCACACCCGAACCCAAAGCGCATCGATCCGTCCTTTACATGAGTTTGCCAATCCTCAACCTTTGAGCCATGAAGCCATTGGGGAAGCAGTCCGTGTAGCCCGCCGGAAGGTAGTTCTTAAAGAAAGAAAAGGAAGCCCCCAGTTTAACCGTTTGGGTTTTATTATTCAAGAAGGTGGCAATTATAGTCCTGTAGATTATGGGGCAATTACCAAGGGGGATGGCTTATGAAACCCTTAATCATAATCGTTGGACCTACAGCAGTGGGAAAGACCGCTCTTGGTATAGCACTGGCTCAAGCTTTGAATGGGGAAATCATATCAGGGGACTCGGTGCAAATTTATCGCAAACTTAATATAGGCTCGGCTAAACCAACCCTTGAGGAGCAAGCCAATATTCCACATTATTTATTGGATATTCTGGATCCGGATGAACCCTTTACAGTGGCCCAATTTCAATCTTTAGCGAAAAAACATATTCAGGATATTCAAAGCCGGGACAAGGTACCCATAGTGGTGGGGGGAACAGGACTATATATCCGTTCCCTGCTTGACCCCTTTGAATTTCCGCAACAGGGTTCAGAAGAAGTCCGTGAATCTTGGCAAAAGTTCCTTGCAAAATGGGGAAAGGAGGCTTTACATTCTGAGCTGGCCAAAAGGGATCCTGAAAGTGCAAAAAGACTTCATCCCAATGATACCGTAAGAATAATTCGCGCTTTGGAAGTTAGCCAATTAGCCGGTAAACCTTACTCGGAAGTTCGTGGCAACCATGACCTGCATTATCCTCCTTTAGACCCTTCCATTGTTTATGTAGGGCTTACAGCACCGCGGGATATTATTTATGAGCGAATCAATCTGCGCTGTGAAAAAATGATAGAAGCAGGACTTCTGGAAGAAACCCTTGGGCTAATTAAAGAAGGATATTCGCCCAAACTTAAACCCCTTCAGAGCATTGGTTACCGGCATGCGCTGATGTATCTTTTCGGCAAAGTAACCAGAGAGGAGATGATTCGGCTTTTTCAAAGGGATACCAGGCATTTTGCCAAACGTCAACTTACCTGGTTTCGCAGAGATCCGCGGCTGACTTGGTTTGATACTTACAAAGAAAAGCCTGCAAGTATTCTGGAATCTATCATAGCTACTTGCAATAGGATTCAAAGTCGTTTAGAATAAAAGGATAGAAATAGATGGTGGTGGAGGTAAAAAAATGAATAAATCGCCCATCAATTTACAAGATACTTTTTTAAATCAAGTCCGCAAAGAAAACATGCCTGTCACAATTTATTTAGTGAACGGCTTTCAACTTAAAGGCTTAGTGCGTGGGTTCGATAATTTTACCGTTGTCATTGAATTTGAAGGAAAGCAGCAAATGGTTTATAAGCATGCTATTTCAACAGTAATGCCTATGCGCCCCATTAACTTAGTTGCTGCGGCCCAAGCTTCTACTGAGGAGAATTAAGAAAAAGGTTACTCCCAAAAGCCTGATTCCGATCAGGCTTTTTTGTGTGGACTTGTGGGGATAATAAAGACATGGTATATTGTACAAGGCTTTAATTTGATTTTTATTTATTTAAAGAAAGGGAAATTCGGTAATGAAGGCCAAAAATATTCGTAACATCGCTATTATTGCTCATGTTGACCATGGCAAAACGACTTTGGTAGATTCCATGCTTAAACAAAGCGGCACATTCCGTGCCAATCAAAATGTTGTTGAAAGAGTTTTAGACTCTAATGATTTAGAGAGGGAAAGAGGTATCACCATCCTTGCCAAAAACACCGCAGTTAACTGGAAAGGGACCAAAATCAACATTGTGGACACCCCAGGACATGCTGATTTTGGGGGAGAAGTAGAACGGGTTTTGAAGATGGTGGATGGAGTGCTGTTAATTGTGGATTCCTTTGAAGGTCCAATGCCCCAGACCCGTTTTGTGTTGAAAAAAGCTTTGGAATTAAAACTTCTTCCCATTGTGGTAATAAATAAAATTGACCGTCCTGATGCCCGTCCCCATGAGGTTGTGGATGAGGTTTTGGATTTATTTATTGAGCTTGGAGCAGATGAGGATCAACTGGACTTTCCTGTGGTCTATGCTTCAGCCCGGAATGGTATTGCAGGTTTCGAACCTGATCATTTAGCTGATAATCTTGAACCGCTCTTCCGAGTGATTTTAGAACACATTCCTGAACCTCAGGTTGATACGGAAGCACCTTTGCAGCTCTTAGTCACCACTTTGGACTATGATGATTATGTAGGCAAGATTGTCGTCGGTCGGATTGTGCGCGGGGTAGCCCACCAAGGGGAAAGTGTGGCGCTGATTAAACGGAACGGCACCATTGAGCGCGCCAAAATAGGGAAGGTCTATATCTATGAGGGACTGAAGCGTCTTGATGTGCCTGAAGCTGAAGCAGGAGAAATTGTTGCCTTGACAGGTTTGAGTTCCGCTAATATCGGCGAAACCGTAGCGGATATTAATAATCCTGAAGCTTTGCCCACAATCGAAGTGGATGAGCCTACTTTAAGCATGAACTTTATGGTCAATAACAGTCCTTTTGCCGGACAAGAAGGGGAATTTGTGACCTCACGAAAACTTAGGGAACGCCTGTTCAAAGAGATTGAAACCAATGTGAGCCTGCGGGTAGAGGAAACAGATTCTGCTGACTCTTTTAAAGTCTCCGGTCGTGGGGAGCTTCACCTATCTATATTAATTGAAAACATGCGCCGGGAAGGGTATGAACTCCAAGTATCCAAACCGGAAGTAATCTATAAAACGATTGATGGGGTAAAATGCGAGCCTATTGAATATCTGATCTGTGATATTCCGGAAAGTGCTATGGGTACAGTTATTGAACTGTTAGGCAAGCGCAAAGCCGAAATGATCAATATGAGTCATATTTCGCCTACCCAAATCCGTTTGGAGTTTAAAGTCCCTGCCCGTGGTTTAATTGGGTTCCGGGGAGATTTCTTGACGGAAACCCGTGGGGAAGGGATTATGAGCCATGTCTTTTATGGTTATGAACCCTATAAAGGTGAGATTCCCGGAAGAAGCCGCGGGGTATTGATAGCCTTTGAGACTGGGGAAGCCACAACTTATGGTCTTCACTCCGCCCAGGAGAGAGGTATCATCTTCATTGAACCGGGAATCAAAGTTTACGAAGGCATGAGTGTTGGGGAAAGCAGCCGGGAACAGGATATTGAAGTTAATGTAGCAAAGAAAAAACATGTGACCAATATGCGTTCCAGTACTGCGGAAGAGGCTCTTCGCTTGGAAAAACCCAAAATCTTTACTCTGGAACAAGCCCTGGAATATATTGATGATGATGAGCTGGTGGAAATAACACCGAAAAGCATTCGTTTACGGAAGAAGTTTTTGGACAAAAACGCCCGGGTCCGCTATGCTAAGGCCATGGCTACTTCCAATAGTGCTAAATAGTGAGTTATAATATATGGGAATAATTTAAAGGCACCTTTCCCGTCTTGCTGCGTATAGTAATAAAGACGGGAGGTGTTACATAAATGCCAATTCGTATTTCTTTTCCTAAAGAGAAGAACCACCCTCCAATCGTTCAAACTCCCTTAACCCAGAATAAGGTTGTTGTTCCGGAAACTTCTCCGGAACCCACAAGGCTGCGCAAGACAAATCCTGCTCCTGCGGAGAATCCCAATATCGCGGAGATTCTTGACGAGTTAAATTCCCTTGTTGGTTTGAGCAAAGTAAAAGCTCTAATCCATGAAATCCAAGCATTTATTGAAATCCAGAAAAGGCGCAGTCGAGAAAAATTAGCTACTGAACCTTTGGTTTTGCATATGATTTTTCGCGGCAATCCAGGGACAGGAAAGACCACTGTGGCTCGTTTAATCGGGAGACTTTTTAAAGAAATGGAAGTCCTGCAGAAAGGACATATTATTGAATGCGAGCGCGCAGATCTTGTGGGAGAATATATAGGTCATACAGCGCAAAAGACCCGGGAAATGGTGAAGAAAGCCCTGGGAGGGGTACTCTTTATCGATGAAGCTTATTCATTAGCCCGAGGCGGAGAGAAAGATTTTGGTAAGGAAGCCATTGATGCTTTAGTCAAGGCTATGGAAGATCATAAAAATGAGCTGATCTTGATATTGGCAGGCTATAAACATGAGATGGATTGGTTTTTACAAACCAATCCCGGATTGAGGTCCCGCTTTCCGATCCAAATCGATTTTCCTGATTATACGGTGGAGGAATTGTTAAGTATTGGGGATTCTATCCTCAAGAACCGTCAGTATGAAATGACCCCGGAGGCGCGGGAGGCTTTCCGGTATATCCTTCAGGGAGTTCTTAATTCCCACCCCTATGCGGGAAATGCCCGTTTAGTGCGCAATCTGGTGGAAAAGTCCATTCGGCGCCAAGCCGTGAGATTATATGCCAAATCTTCGTCATCCCGGGAAGAACTTATTCTCATTCTGCCTTGTGATATCAACCTGGAAGATGAGGATTTAAAACAAGGTGGAAATCTGTAATTCTAGCGGAGGTTCAAATGGAAATTTTGGGTGATATTGCTGGGATCCGCGGGTCTCAGCTAAAAGAACTCAAAGATTTGACTTCGCTCCGGACTGTGCGTCCGGAGCTTATCCATTCTGACTTATTAAAGGGTATTTGTCATTTTTCTACCCTTTGGAATAAAGAAATTGCCCTTTATATCAACCGCTCCGGTGTTGTCAGTGCTCTGGCTGTCGGGCGGCATGCTACTGTTAAACTTCCTCCTTTGCCGGCTCGCCAAGCCGGACGTTTACGCTGTATTCATACACACCCAAATGGTAATCCCCAGCTTAGCCCTCTGGACATAAGCGCTTTAAAAACTTCAGGTTTAGAAAGCATGAGCAGTATCGGCGTTAGCAACGGTGAAATCACTGGGGCAGAAATTGCCTTTCTCTGGGATAATGCTTGTGAGATCCTCAGATTAACCCCTCAAGAGTTTGCGAACTTTGATTATGATAATCTGGTTTATGAGCAACGATCTCATAGCAACAAAAAGGTTGATGCTTCAATCCAGGAAAAGGAGAAAGCCTTTCTCGTAGCTTTAGAAGAAGAGGAACTGGGAATGGAACTTCTGGCCGAGCTAGCTGAATTAGCCCGTTCGGCAGGGGTGGAGGTGGTGGGGCAGCTTTTGCAGCCTAAACGTTACGGAAGTCCGGTTAGTTATCTGGGAAAAGGAAAGCTGCAGGAACTGACAATGTATCTCCAAAACAGCGGAGCCAATGTCCTAATTTGTGACGATGAATTACTACCTGTTCAAGTGCGAACACTGGAACAAACTACCGGCTTAAAAGTTCTAGACCGCACTACCTTGATTCTTGACATCTTCGCCCAGCGAGCAAAATCCCGAGAGGGTAAGTTGCAGGTTGAACTGGCACAGCTTAAACATCTTTTGCCCCGTCTCCAAGGTCAAGGCCAGGTCCTGTCCCGTTTGGGCGGGGGAGTAGGAACAAGAGGCCCCGGTGAGTCTAAACTTGAGATGGACAAGCGTCGTGTGCGCAAGAAAATAAACTTTTTGGAAGAACAGTTAAAGGAAATCCGGCGCTCCCGAACCACTCAAAGGCGCCAAAGAGAAAAAAGCGGTGTTCCTTTGGTGGCTTTGGTGGGTTATACCAATGCCGGAAAAACCACTTTTTTGCAGAAAGCTATGGAGCAAACCAGTTATAAGGGCGATATAATTAAGGGAGAGGACAAGCTTTTTGCCACCCTTGATCCTATCGTGAGAAGTATAAAGATTAATCAGGATACCCAGATTTTGCTCAGTGACACAGTTGGTTTCATTCAGAAACTTCCTCATCAACTTCTTCATGCTTTTTTAGCTACTTTGGAAGAAGTGCAGAATGCTGATGTATTAATCCATGTCTTGGATGCCAGCCATCCGCGGGCTTTGGAAAGAGCGGATACGGTACAGAGGATTTTAGAAGAACTGGAATGTCAAAATAAACCACGCATTACCTTACTAAACAAAATTGATAAAGTAACCCATCCTTCCGATTTACAACGATTAGCTCAAGAACTCTCCCATCCCATACCCATATCTTTAGCCAATAACGATTCACTATCCCCGGTCTGGAAAAAAGTCCTTGAACTTCTTTGATGGATGAGAGGGCTAAAAAAAGATGGTTATAAAGAGATGGCGCTAATAGGAGGTTTAGATCCTTGTTTATTGAAGAACTACCAAACATCATCAGGGAAGCGCAAAAAAAAGCCGAAAAAATCCTGGCTCAACAAGAAGCGAGATTAAAGGAAATTGCCGAATACAATCACGCCAAAGTCCTGCAAGCCTTCCAAGAAGAGAATGTCAGCACTTATCACTTGCAAGGCACTACCGGTTACGGTTTGGGAGATAGCGGCAGGGAAACCTTAGATCGGGTTATGGCCCGAATCCTCGGCGCTGAAGCTGCCTTAGTCCGGGGTCAATTTGTTTCGGGAACCCATGCTATTGCGGCGTCCTTATTCGGCATTTTACGCCCGGGTGATCATTTTCTTTCCGCTACAGGCGCTCCTTATGATACACTGGAAGAGGTTATAGGACTTCGTGGTGAAGGCCAAGGCAGCCTTAAAGAGTTTGGGGTGGCTTATGAAGCTGTCCCCTTAAGTGACGATGGTAAAATTCAGTATACCTTGGTGGCAGAGGCTATCAAGCCCAACACCAAAATGGTGATACTGCAGCGTTCCAGGGGTTATGCTTGGCGCAACTCGCTCACTGTTGAAGAAATTGGCCGGTTTGTGAGTTTTATCCGTGAGCGCTTTCCCCAATTAATTGTTTTTGTGGACAATTGCTATGGTGAGCTCGTGGAAAAGCTTGAGCCAACAGAAGTAGGAGTAGACCTGATGGCCGGCTCTCTCATTAAAAATTTAGGGGGGAGTTTGGCTCCCACAGGAGGATATATTGCAGGACGAAAAGAACTAGTTGAGAAAGCAGCCTGTCGGCTGACAGCTCCAGGAATCGGGGGAGAGGTTGGAGCCACTCTCAACTGGCAACTCCCATTTTTCCAAGGGCTTTATTTCAGCCCCTTAACTGTTAGTGAGGCTGTAAGAGGTGCAGTTTTCGCAGCGGCTTTTTGGCAAGCTCTCGGTTTTGAGGTCAATCCGCTTCCCGAAGCCCAGCGAACAGATCTGATTCAGGCTGTAAAGCTCAATTCCCGGGAAGGTATGATTGCCTTTTGCCAAGGTTTCCAAAAGGGATCTCCTATCGATAGCCATGTATTACCCATTCCCTCTGATATGCCGGGCTATGAAGATGAAGTGATTATGGCGGGAGGTACTTTCATCCAAGGTGCCACCAGTGAATTCTCCGCTGATGGTCCTTTGCGGGAACCCTATATCGCTTATCAGCAAGGTGGCATTTCCTTACCCTATATTAAGTTTGGTAACATCTTAGCAGCCCTTAAGCTTTGGGAACAGGGTTTATTAAAGTGAGGTGCAGAGCGTGGAAAACATTCAAGAGCTAAAAGGTAAAGCCAAAAGCACATTAAAAGTGGTTTTTGAGGTTTTGGAAATAATTCTTATTGCCTTTGCATTGTCCTGGGTTGTACGATCCTATGTCTTAGAAGCCAGAATTATCCCCACTGGTTCCATGTTGCCCACTATCCAACTCCAGGATCGCATTATTGTGGATAAATTCTTCTTCAAGCATTTTGGTGAACTTGAACGAGGGGATATCATTGTTTTCCATCCACCTGAAAGCGCCCATTCATCAGAAGACTTTATAAAGCGCCTCATAGCTTTACCGGGGGATACCATCGAAATTAAAGACCATGTTACTTATATCAATGGAGAAGCAATTAAAGAAGCATATGTCGCCGAGCCCCAAGTAAAAAATCTGGAACCGACAGTTGTTCCGGAAGGATATGTTTTTGTCATGGGGGATAACCGCAATGACAGCACTGACTCCCGGGAATGGGGATTTTTACCTATCGAGAATATTACAGGCATGACCTTATTCCGTTACTGGCCTTTAAACAGATTTGGTCTTATCAATTGAACGATTGTATAAGCAGTCTTTTCACCAGTTTGCATATAGTAATAGTATATAAAAAAGTGACAGAGGGGATGGATGCACAATGATCCAGCAAAAAATCATAGTTCTTTTTGGAGGACAATCTGGTGAACATGAAGTATCACTTAACTCCGCCAGTTCTGTACTTAAGGCCATTGATAAAGAAAGATATGCCGTAGAGACTATAGGAATCACCAAAAGCGGTCAATGGCACTGGGGAATAAAACCGGAAGATTGGCAACAAGATCCTGATAAAAAGGGAGTACCTGTGGTCTTAGTGCATGACCCTATAAACCCACGGTTTTTAGCCCTCGATGGAAGCCCCTTGCCTGGAGACGGTAAATTTGACCTCATCTTTCCTGTCTTGCATGGACCCTATGGCGAAGATGGCACTCTTCAAGGATTATTGGAAATGGCTAACGTTCCTTATGTAGGGTCAGGGGTTCTTGGTTCTGCTTTAGGTATGGATAAAGATCGGATGAAAGCGGTTTTTGCTCAGGCCGGCTTGCCTCAAGCTGCATATATAACGGTCCTTAGGTCAAGGCTTAAAGAAAACCCATCCGGAGTGCTCAAAGATATTGAGGAGGCAATAGGATATCCTTGTTTTGTCAAACCGGCAAACTTGGGCTCCAGTGTAGGGATTTCCAAAGCTAATAATCAAGAGGAACTGATGGCGGCGCTTAATTTGGCAGCTGAATATGATCGCAAGCTTGTCATTGAGCAAAATATCGTCGGCCGGGAAATTGAGTTAAGCGTATTGGGTAATGAAGATCCCAAAGCCAGTATTCCCGGGGAGATTTTACCGGCTAAAGAATTTTATGATTATGAAGCTAAGTACATAGATACCGGGTCCCAGCTTGTAATACCGGCTCCTTTGGAGCCTGAAGTGGTGAAAAACTTGCAGGCCATAGCCGTTAAGGCCTTTAAAGCAGTGGAAGCTTGTGGCTTAAGCCGGGTGGACTTTTTTGTCACCAAAGACAACCAAATCTTTATCAATGAAATCAATACCATGCCTGGCTTTACCAATATTTCAATGTATCCCAAACTCTGGGCTGCCAGTGGGATTCCTTATTCGGAACTAATTACTAAGCTTATTGAATTGGGCTTCGAACGCTTCCAAGACAGCCGTTCCCGGAAAATATCGCGATAATTTAAAAACGCATGAATTTTAAAGGGGCTGTTCAGTTTAAAATGCTGAACAGCCCCTTATTAGATCACATCTTCAATTAGATCACTACACTTATTAGATTACGTTAGGAGATTTAATAGCTTAGTGTAATATCCTAAACACGCCAATTACTTTTCCCACAATTGTGACGTCCTGAGAATAGATTGGTTCCATGTAAGGATTCTCTGGTTGAAGACGAATTAAGTTTTTCTCTTTATAGAAGCGTTTTACCGTAGCTTCTTCTCCAATCATAGCCACGACAATCTCGCCGTTGCGGGCTACCCTTTGCTGGCGAACCAGAATGAGATCGCCATCCATTATGCCGGCATCAATCATACTGTCGCCTTTGACCCTGAGCATAAAAACAGTGTCCGAGTTAACCAGATCAACAGGCAGTGGGAACATATCTTCGACATTTTCCTGAGCTAGGATGGGTTGGCCCGCAGTAACCTTGCCGATAATCGGAACAAAAACTGTTTGCTTATTGATGGTGTCACTGGAACTGTCCAGTATTTCAATGGCCCGGGGTTTGGTAGGGTCGCGACGTATGTAGCCTTTCTCTTCAAGAGTTTGCAAATGGCCGTGGACGGTGGAACTGGACATTAACCCTACTGCATCCCCTATTTCGCGCACAGAGGGAGGATACCCCTTTTCTCGAATAACTCGTTTTATATATTCTAAAATATCAATCTGTCTTTGTGATAAATCTGGATACACCCAATCTCCCTCCTGACTAAAATTTCTAAGCTAATTTTAGCATTAAATCACAAACTATGCAAACAAATGTTCGAAATAAGTGTTGACTATTTTCCTCACTTTCCCTTATACTAGTGGCAAGAACAAATGTTCTAATTCATTCTGTTTCATGGGAACGTAGAGGAGGATAAATATGAGTACATGTTCTTCATCTGTTCGTTATTATCATAAACCGCGTCACTATCGCAATCCTTATAGACATCAGCGCTATAAAAATCATAAATCCAGAAAGGTTATTAAAGCTTTAAGCTCTTACTTATTGCTGACTTTACTGATCATTGGAAGTATGAGCTGGTTTATTTGGGACTGGAAAGAATCATACAATAGTTTAGAAAATCTGACCTTTCAGCCACAGATCGTTCAACAGGGGGATACCTTATGGTCTTTGGCTGAGAATACCGGCTTGCCTATTGATACACGTACACTTGTTCTGAAGATTATGGAATATAATCAGTTAACCGATACCACGATTCAGACCGGTCAAGTTATTTATACTCCTATATTAGCTAATCAACCATAGTACTTCTAATAGGTCACTTCTCCCCATATTATGCAATGTAGGGAGGGGAGAGGTGAGTGAAAGAGAAGTTTAGGGAAAAGAGTTTTTGGAAAAAAAGACTTGGATTTAAGCCCAGAACCGGATTATGGTTCTTTATTATACAAATGGTAATTCTAATAATGATCAGCACAGTTCTATGGCAAAATCTACATAAACCACCCCGGATTGCACCTGATATTTATCCTTATCTTCTTAGTCTTCCGGCTGATCTGGTTTTACAATGTCAACAGGAAGGGGAGGGAATCGGCTTTACCGGCTGGGCCGATCTTCTGGCTATCCGCAGTACTCTCAAAGAAGAAGGAGAACCCCTTATTCAGCAATTAAAACAAGGGATTTCCTTTCAAGATCTGGTCTGGGAAATCAACTCGAAATCAATTAGCCAAGAGACTATTAAACAGATTTCAAGGCGTCGGGAAATTCTTTTGCAATACCCTTTTTACGAGCCTAACCGCTTTGCTTTTCCCGTCATCGGCGAGGTCTGGTATATGGATACTTTTGGTGCCGATCGCGAAGGAGGGCTGCGTAAGCATGAAGGAACGGATATTTTTGGCCCCGAAGGTCTGGCCATTATTAGTGTAGGAGACGGAAGAGTTGAGAAACTCGGTTGGACTCGCCTGGGGGGAGACAG
>ENA-OWPA01001900-OWPA01001900.1-bioreactor-metagenome-genome-assembly--contig:-NODE-1900-length-11746-cov-2.989802_pt1 | contig 11746 bp, 10 predicted proteins | sample MGYA00238139_ERZ651803 | MGnify/ENA primary metagenome ERZ651803 (study PRJEB26909, sample SAMN07631231) | bioreactor metagenome | isolation source: Switchgrass digestor | place: USA: Dartmouth...
GGGCAATTTTAAGACCGTAGCCAATACCGCCAGGATGCTTTTTTCTTCATTTTGAGCGGGTATGACTACATCAAACATGTTAACCCTCCTTAAAGAGACAGGTTCCAACAGGGATTCAACAGTAAATTATTTTTTCTATATTTATATGCCGTTTTTCTCCACCTGTCATAGGATATAAGAGAATGGCGGGAAGGAGGAAGCGGATGTTAAAAGTTGGTGATATTGTAGCGCGAAAATCCCATAAGCAGGATTTGTTTTTTCGCATCGAGCAGATTATGGTTGTAAATGGGGAGAGGGTTGCAATTTTAAAAGGAATTAATCTTCGTCTTATAGCCGATGCTCCCCTAAGTGATCTGGTGGAGAAAAAACCTGCGGAAGTGGCCCATTATCAAAGAGAAGATTATCAGGATATCTACAAAAAACTTAAATTTGTGGTCAATCAACGGAAGTGTGAACTGGAGTCTCAAGATGAGTTTTATGAAATTCCCGGAAGAGTGCTTCATCTGGATGGGGATGAGGAGTATTTAAATCAGTGTATCAAGACATATCAACAGCTGGGCTTGGATGCTAAAGGAATCTGTATTTCAGAAGTGGAGCAGCCCAAAAAGATAAGGCAGATTCTCCAGGAAAACCCTACAGATATTGTGGTTCTGACAGGCCATGACGGGTTTATTAAAGGAAAAAAGGATTTTAAAAGCTTAGACAGCTACCGCAGTTCCAAGTATTTCGTCCAGTCTGTCCTGGAAGCTCGGAGGTTCCAGCCTAACCGGGATGCCTTGGTGATTTTTGCCGGAGCCTGTCAATCCAACTATGAAGCCATAATTAAAGCGGGAGCCAATTTCGCTTCTTCACCAAAAAGGACCCTGATTCATGCCTTTGACCCTGTCTTCATTGTGGAAAGAATCGCCTTCACCCCCATTGATAAGATGGTTTCTTTAAAAGAGATTATCCAGCATACAGTCACAGGAACGGATGGAGTAGGGGGAATTGAAACCCGTGGTCAGCTAAGGAGAGGTTATCCGCGAAGTCCCTATTAATGCCTATAAGAATACACAGTCGGAGCTGGTTCCCCCAAGGGAATCAGCTCCAACTACAGGGCAATTGGGAAGAATATTATGGGTAAAAAGAGAGAGCATGGTAATGAATGCTGGGTGTCAATGCCGGCGGGGAAGATGCTAAGAATAGGATTAAGTGAAAGTGATTTCTTTACCATATCTTTAAAAAACTTTAAGCAGTTTTATATTATAATAGGTCTTGAGAAAGATGGCTCAAACCCATGGGGGGGAGCTAATCTTCAGTTGAGAGAAGAAAAAGTAAAAGAATGGGGGGCAAAAAGAGCATAGAGATCACTTATAGCTTGTGAAACTAATATCAAAGAAACGGAGGCACTAGAAAATGAAGATTAATCTGCAGCACAAAAAGGTCTTATCGATTTTCTTAGTCGTATTTATGATCGTTGGATTGCTTGCGGGATGTACTACAAGCACCAACGACCCTTCAACAGGACTAAAAGATGGAACTTATATTGGTACAGGTAAAGGGAATAACGGCGATATTAAGGTAGAAATGAAGGTTGAGGGAGGCAAAATCGCTTCCGTTCAAGTTTTGGAACATTCCGAGACCCCTGGTATTTCTGATCCTGCCATTGCCAACATTCCCAAAGCGATTGTTGATGGACAGACTCTGGCAGTGGACACGGTTTCCGGAGCTACAAATGCATCCAATGGTATCCTCGCGGCTGTAAAAGACTGCATTATTCAAGCCGGCGGAAACCCTGATGATTTCATGGTAGCCAAAGAAAAAGAGCTTTCCAACGAAGTTGTTGAATTAACCACTGACCTTTTGGTTATCGGTGGGGGAGCAGCAGGTATGTCTTCCTCTCTCCGGGCTAATCAATTGGGCTTGGACGTTATTTTGCTTGAGAAAACTGCGACCATTGGTGGAGCAATTTCCGTTAGTGGTGGTAACCAAGTTGTAACTCTTTCCAAGCTCCAAAAAGAAGCCGGAGTAACCAATGACAGTGTAGATAGCATGGTTCAAGACTTCTTGAAAAACGGCGCCAACTTAAACGACAAAGATCTATTAACCTTATATGCTTCCAATGTGGGTGAAACTACCGACTGGCTCCATGAGTACGTTGGTGTTGAATATAACATGGAAGGCGGACTCCACAAATTAGCTGAGTATTCTAATGACCGGGAATTGGCTTATACAGGCGGTGGCAGTCAGGCAGCTGCTACTTTACGTAAGGCAATCGAAAAATCCGGCATCAACCTATATTTAAATACTCGTGCTGAAAAGCTTGTTACCGATGCTAGTGGCAAGGTCGTAGGCGCTGTGGCTAAAGACAACACCGGCAAAACTTATAATATCACCGCTAAAGCTGTATTAATGGCTACCGGTGGTTATGGTAACAACAAAGACCTCCTCACGGATGAAATGAAACAAGCTCTTTACTATGGTCCCGCTTCTTCCACAGGGGATGGCCTAATTATGGCTACAGCTGAAGATGTTAATGCTGCTACCCGTCTCTTAGAATATGGAAAGAGATATCCTAACGGTGTTGAAGTATCCCCAGGTTATGCTAAATCTACTATTAACGGAAATATCGCGGCTTTCAAAGAAAGCGCTATCCTGGTTAACAAGAGCGGAAAACGGGTTGTTAATGAGAAATCCAGTAACAGAACCATTCTGGAAGCGGAAATTAAGCAAGAAGGTTCCATGCTCTATCTCTTAATGGACCAGGCTACCTTTGATATCTTCAAATCCAACCTCAAAGAAGGCGGAATTACCGAAGCGAATGTCAACGATTGGTTAGCCGGCAATGGTTCCACAACACCACAATTTTTCCATGCTGACACCATTGCGGATCTGGCAAAACTCGCCGGCATGGATGCTGCAACTCTTCAAGCTACTGTTGACCGTTACAATGGATTTGTTAAAGCCGGCAAGGATGCTGAGTTCGGTCGTGCGCCTGAATATCTCAAAAAAGAAATCAGTGCTGGTCCTTACTACTTAGTTGAGCAAAAGCCTCGTTTTGCAACTACTATGGGCGGTTTAGTTGTCAACACCAGCCTCCAAGTAATAAACAAGGACAACCAAGTAATTCCCGGACTCTATGCAGCCGGTGAAGTTGTAGGTGGCGTAATGGGTGATGATTCACCTTCCGGTGCTAACAACGGTTGGGCTTTAACTTCCGGTAGATTGGCTGCTGAAGCAATTTTCAATACCCTTAAATAAGACTATTTAATAATCTCAAGTCAAATTAACAGTTTTACAAAAAATCTAACACAAGGTAAACGGCAGAATCTAACACAAGAATGAAGTAATAGAAAAGGACGTTACACAGATCGTTTATAGGATTTGTAACGTCCTTTTTCATAAGTATTTGCAGCATCTGAGAGCTTCTTTATCAAACTGCATTAAACTGAGGAGCCGGCATGGAATATGTAGCCGATTTTGCGCACAGTCTTAATGTGTTTTGGGTTAGAAGGATCATCCTCCAATTTTTTGCGCAAGTTGCTGACATGAACTTTGACAGTTCGTACATCATCAAAGCTTGGCTCGTGCCAGATATTCTGATACAGTTCCTCCAGAGTCAGCACACGTTCGGGATTAGCGGTCATATAGGTGAGGATTTTAAATTCAATCGGGGTAAGGGCGATTTTTTGCCCATTCTTAATTATAGAATAGTCGCTGCCATCAATGGTGAAATCCTCTAATACTATTTCATTTTTGGGCGTAGGGTGTTCTCTTGCCATGCGCACTCGTCGCATATTGGCTTCAATGCGGGCTAAAACCACGCTGCAGTTAAAAGGCTTAACAATATAATCGTCTCCTCCCATTTCCAGGGCTTTAATGATGGTTTCATCGTCATCGATGCAACTAATAAAAATAATGGGGACAAAGAAGTCTTCCTTTCGCAGTTTGCTGCAAAGATCGATGCCGGTGATATCCGGCAGCATAATATCTAACAGGATTAAGTCAAAATTATCTTCTTTAACCATTTGCAGGGCTTCATGGGCTGTATTGGCTATGGCCAGGCTGTTATTGGTGCGGGACATATACATTTTCATAATCTCACAAATATCTAAATCATCTTCAACAAGCAGTATCTTATACATTCGGCATATTATCCTCCCGGAAATCCCTTATCATATGGCAATCAATGGTTAACCCGGTGAAATGCTTTCCGGGCAAACTGTTATGAAGATATTTTACGGTAAATATAAACAGTTATTCATGTTCAAATATTAATCCTAAATTTCAACAGCAAGTTTTACTTTTGTAACGCGTAATAAATAAAAGTCATAGTAAGTGAGAAATATAGAAATTACCTAGTAAATTACACAGCAAATTATAGGGAATTTGAAGGAATTAATATGTATAAGAATAAGCGTTTTATAGTTTTGGGGACTTTACTGCTAGTCTCCCTGGTTTTGTTTGATTTTGTCCTGAAATATAACGAAGATAGGGGCAGGCTCTATGCCCGCCAGGGAATATTAGATATTTCCTCGATCCAATTCGACGATAACAGCAAATATCTTTTGAGCGGGGAATGGGAGGTTTATGATAAACTACTGCTTAAGCCAGAAGAGATCGAAGGAAACCTCTCTTACATGACTTATATGACAGAGGGTCGCCAAAGCATTGATTCCCACAGCCATAGTCGAACCTATCGCTTGAAGATTTTTAGTACGGAGCTTAAGGAGATAGGTATCCTTATACCCGATATAAGTGCCTTTAAACTATGGATCAATAATAGCCTTATTATGGATTATAAATTAGAAAATAAAAATGCCGTGATCCGGAGAATGAACATGGTTTTGATTAGTGGGGACCAGTATCGTATTGTTCCTGGAGGTTACGAAATTGAAGTCGTTCTAGCAGTGCAAGATCGGATTAGCTACCGGGAAAGACCCATTAAACTGATGATCGGGAATTCTGCTGCTTTAGAAAACACCCAAAATATTAACCTGGTTTTAAACACCTTGGCCATAGGTTGTTACATACTTGTGGCTATTTATAGCTTTTCCTTATTTGTGAAGAAAAGAAGCGAAGAATACCTTCTATATCTGGGATTTTTAGCCTTAAACAATATTTTGGCCAATTCTTTGGATTCTAATATCCTTTCTGTCATTCCCATTTTTAATATCCGGACCGAGGGTTGGATAAAGCTTATTAACATGGCCACGTTGTTTATTCCTATTTTTATCTTTATGGTGTGCAATAAACTATTTTATGGCTCTCTGGCAGGAAAAAAACAAAAGCTATTTTTGGTAGTTTCCAGTTCCTTGGCCATAATCATTGCTTTGCTCCCTTTAGAGCTAACCCTATTCAGAGGAAATTTAAGCTTGTATCTCGTACGAGTGATTGTGCCTATCAACTTTTTAGTGATAATATCCGCTTTCCTGCAAGGTAAGTGCAATACGCTGATTATGGCGGGGGGGATTTTGTTTTTTGAGGCTTTTATCTTTGAAGTCATGATCAACACCGGGTTTATTGATGTGGGTATGCTCAGCGTGTATATCAATACCTCCCAATATGCCTATTTGCTTTTTACCATACTTATTGTTTTAACAGTTGCCAATAAATTTGCTAAAAAATTTGATGAGGCGGAGATCTTGAGTGGCCAGCTTGATTATATGAATAAAAACTTAGTGGCTATGGTGGATGAAAAAACTGTTGAGTTGAAGAACTCCTATAATCAGATTCTCAACCTCCAGAAGCAAAGGCATAACCTGCTTCTCAATATCTCCCATGATTTGCGTAGCCCTTTGTTCGTCATCAAAGGTTACATTGAAGCGATTAACGAAGATATGGTTAAGGATAAGGAGACCTTGTACAAATATATTAAACGCATAGAGGTCAAGACGGATTATTTAAGCGGACTTATTGAGGATTTATTTCTGGTAGCTAAGCTTGAGGACAATAAAATTAAATTCAATATGGTTGAGTTTGATTTGGCTTCTTTAATTGAACAGGTGATCAATGATTCCAAAACCAAGGCTGCAAAAAAAGATATTCAAATCTCTTTCCAAAAACCAATCCATGCAGTGCTCATCGAAGGGGATAAAAACAGGCTTCATCAAGTTATCGATAATGTGATTGGCAACTCCCTAAAATTTACTCATGAAAAAGGTAATATTGATGTAAGGGTTTGGGAAGAACAGCAGAAGGCCTGTATTAGCATTCAAGACGATGGCATCGGTATTGCCGAGGAAGATTTACAACATATTTTTGAACGCTATTATAGAGCGATGAAAAAAGATGCTTATGCTGAAGAGTCCACAGGCCTTGGCCTGTACATATCCCGGGAGATAGTGGAAAAGCATGGGGGCAGAATCTGGGCAGAATCTAAAGAAGCTGAAGGGACTATTGTGCATATTGAACTGCCGGTTCGAGACAACGGTAGCCATCAGCAAAAATGGGATTAGAGCTAGAGCTGAATTTCCTTTGGAAAATTCAGCTCTAGGTCAGAGCGAATATGGGTTGCAAGTTACATTCATCAGAGAAAAATGGTAAAATCGATGTAATTGTATAAAGTTGCGGTAGGTAAGGAGGGGGAAATGGATAATGCTGATGGTCTGGGTTCTAAAAAGGTACTAATTATTACTGCATTGACCTTGGTTGCATCTATATTGCCGGATATCATCTTTAGGGAAGGGATAGGTTCAGTCCCATCGGTCTTATCATTTGTTAAACTAGGCATAATTCTTCTGGCTTATATGGTATCTTTATCTTTTGAGAGTAAGGATATTGCCAAATATTGCTTAGTTTTAGGAGTTATTCTTTTCGTTGATATATTATCAAAATTGGTAGTGTCCTCATATTTCTGGCAAGAAGCCTTCCCTAAGCAATCATTCGTTGGCAATTTTGGGGGCTCCATCTTATTAAAAGTGGCTGGAATCATTCCCGTGATTCTAATACTTCTTGTTTTATTTAAATCACCAAAAGAAGTGTATATTGTCAAAGGAGATTTATCTATAAAAGCAGATGAAATCAAATGGCTGAGAATAAAAAAGGATAAGATCAGTTGGGGGAGGCTGGCAATTGTATCAGCTTTATGCATTTCCTTTGGTACTGCGTTACTAACGGTTTTTACCGTAACTGGAACAGCTCCAAATTTAAACACAGCTCATCTAATAAAGTATTTTCCTTTTGTGCTTTTACTGGCAATATTAAACTCTTTTTGCGAAGGGATAGTATATCGAAGCGCTATTTTAGGTTCGTTGAAAAATGTACTGCCCAAAAATCAAGTCATATTCACAGCGGCAATGTTTTTTGGTATAGCTCACTACTACGGGGCTCCCAGTGGCATTATAGGCGTTTTAATGAGTTGTCTTTTGGGTTGGTATATGTGTAGAAGTATGTATGAAACGAAAGGCTTCTTTTCATCATGGATTATTCACTTCATGCAGGATGTTGTGATTTTTAGTACAATCCTTTTGTTAGGAAATTATTATTAACGATCAAACGACTAAACAACCGAATAAATCGACTCATTAGAAATAGCCGGGAGATGATAAGATATGAAAAATAAAATAGTATTCAGGACCTACGAAGGTGGACGTGAGATAAATACAGATTTTCGCAAGGTTTATAATTTCCTTGTAGAAAGTAAAAATACGGAGTATACATATGGGCGATTTAACTGGATGATGACCAATTGGGAGTATTTAGAGGAACAGTTTCTTAATCGTATTGGAATCTGGGAGGAGCAGGGGCAGATTGTTGCAGCAGATTTGTTTGACCTATCTTTGGGCGATGTTTTTCCAGTTACATTACCGGGGTATGAGTTCCTATACGAAGAAATGCTGGAATATGCAAAAAACAATATGATAAATGAGGAACAACCTAATTTTCGGGTTTTTATATGTGACACAAATCAGGAGTTGCAAAGGGCAGCACAAAATGCCGGATTGATACCAACCCCCGCAAAGGAAATGGTGGCTAGGTTTGATCTGAAAGAGGGTATACCCGAGTCAACTCTACCTCAAGGCTATATGTATCAGGATTTAGAAAAGCAAAGAGATTACCGGAATTATAAGCTGTGCCTTTTTAAAGGTTTTGGGCATGAGGAAAATGGAAGAGTTTTTTCTTTTACAGAAAAGGATTTAGAAGATCTAAAGCAGGCGTATGAAAGGGATTATGTTGATTTATCCCTGATGATATCTGTGGCAGATTCCGCGGGGAACTATGTCGCACACACAGGTATGTGGTATGATGAGAATGCTGAGTTTGCTTTGATAGAGCCGGTTTGTACCATACCAGAGGCAAGAAGAAGGGGAATAGGAAGAGCCGCTGTACTAGAAGGACTTCGCAGAGTAAAAGGGATGGGTGCAAAGTACGCGGTGGTGGGTTCTAGTCAACAGTTTTATTACTCTATAGGTTTTGTACCCCATAGTACAGGAACCTTTTGGATTAAAAGGGGATAGCAGAACATCATCGTCTATTTGAAAAACAGCATGAGGAATTCAAAGCAGACTATAATCTTTTTGTCTGAGATGGGCCAGGGCATTTCTCAAGGCCAAAGGCAATCGATGGGGTTATCCAAGGTATGGCGACAAATCTGATCACAGCATTTAAGCGGAAAAGAACTTTAGCCTTTTATGAAAATCATAAGATAAGCCCATCAATTTGGATAGGAGAAGAATGCTGATAAGGGTTCCCTCTCTGATATAAAGGGTTTCCTTGGTTATAAGGGTTAAGAGCAAGGTGCTGACCAAAAAGAAGATATCGAAGCCCAGACGAACTTTGGTCAGGCTCCATTTCCTCTTCTGGCTTAAGACCATACAAAGACTTTCCAGCGGGAAGCTGACAATACCCATCGCCAGAATGGCCCCAAGACCAAGAGGAGCAATGATCATTCCCAGCATAAAAATCAAAACTCGCATAGAATAAGTTTGCAGTTCAATATTGCTCAATAGGGAATATGTAAACAAATTGATTAAGTACCCATTAGCCAGGATGGCCGCGAACTGCATTAAATCCTTGAGATCCAGACGGGAAGGTTTCAGATAAATATAGATAACGAAAAACACGATATTGAAGAGGTTAATCATGGTTCCGATCTCGATTTGGGACAGATCGGCCAAAAGCATGCTGAATGCGTTGAACATAGCCTGTCCGATATTTCCTTTAATTTGCAAAGAAACGCCCAGGCTGAATAAGGTAAAGGCAATTGTTGAGTACAATGTTCTTGCTATAATGTTAGCCGGCACCGGATCACCTCCTGGTATGCTTGTTTCCAGAAAAGGATTTATAAAATAAGTAATAGTATATGAGAAATATCCTATAGAGTAAAGCAGTAATTGATTATGTAAAAATGATTATGTAAAACTAAAAAGTCTTTTTTATCATAACGCCGGTGAAATCATAAAGAAATATACTTTTAAGCCCCTTGGCAGTTACTTTTTAAGTCTCTGCCCAAGGAGCTTAATTTTTTAATAATATATCATATCATCCTTCTGCATCTTCCTATTCCATAATAATAACCGGAGTTCCTACGCCCACCAGATCATAAAGGGCTTCCACATGGTGATTATGCATACGAATGCAGCCCAAAGAGGCTTGAGTACCAATACTGGCGGGCTTGTTGGTACCATGAATTCCATACTCAGGTAAAGTGAGACCCAGCCAGCGGGTGCCAAAGGCTCCCCCTGGGTTCATTATTTTTGTAGCAATGGCAAAGCTCCCTAATGGAGTTGGCGTTGAGCTTTTTCCTACGGCACAAGGGTAAACAGCTATAAGTTTATTGTCCTCATGGAGTTCAAGCTGCCTTAAAGAGCGGCGGATGATAATCTTGCGTTGGGGTATAGTGGACATGGGATTACCTCCTTCTCCGATTCCCCTTTATTTTATGAAAAAAGGGCCTAAAAGCAACTTGCTTACCAAATCTGCATAATCCTGGTCCTCTAATGCGGAAAATAAAGATGTTACCTAAAAAGAATAGGAGGAACTCCATGAACGATTATGTGGAAGGCCGACTTTTAATCATCGGCGGAGCTGAGGATAAAAAGGGAGAATGCAAAATTCTTAAGCGTTTTATTCAGGAAGCCGGGGGAAAGGAGAGCTCTGTGGTAGTCCTGACCGCGGCTACAGAACTTCCCGAGCAGGTAGGTGCGGAGTACAAGGAGCTCTTTGAGCGTTTAGGAGCAGCCCAGGTTAAAGTTCTGGATATTGATGAAAGAACAGCAGCCAATCAAGACGGAGTGGTAAAGGATTTAGAAAGGGCTACGGGAATTTTTTTCACCGGTGGAGATCAATTGCGGATTACCGGAATTTTGGGAGGAACTCGCTTAGGCCGGACATTGCATAGGCTTTACCAGAGGGGAGTTATAATTGCCGGGACCAGTGCCGGAGCCTCAGCTATGTCCGATACCATGATCGTAGGCGGGGAAGCAGGTACCCCTAAGAAGGATATTCTAACCATGGCTCCCGGTTTGGGATTATTGCACTCTGTTGTGGTGGATCAGCATTTTGCCCAGCGGGGACGCATTGGCCGTTTGCTGGCCGCCATTGCTCAGAATCCCAATGTCTTGGGCATAGGCATAGATGAAGATACCTCCATTCTGGTTTATGCAGATGGACACTTTACCGTAGTGGGAAGCCAGACAGTTACAGTGGTGGATGCCTCCACCACCATGGCCAGCAATGTCTCAGAAATCTCGCCGGGACAAGCCTTGGTGTTGACTCCGGTAGCCATGCATGTTTTATCTGATGGCTATTGCTTTGATCTAAGAAAAAGAACCGCCAGTGTGGAGCGGGTACGGACCTAGGCCAAAGTTTGTCTTCAACAAGAAAAAAGAATATTGTCCCTAAAAAAGGTAAAAATACTAAAGGTGTACTTTTCCCATGGGTAAGGAGGACAAATATAACAATGGAGCTACTTAAAGTCCAGGCGATCTCGGGAGCCAATGTCTATAGTTATCGACCGGTTATCCGAGCCGTCGTGGATCTCCAGGAATGGAAAGATCGAACAAGTGATACCCTTGGTGACTTTAATACTCGTTTACTTCAATGTTTGCCTACTTTACAGGAGCATTACTGCTCCCGGGGTAAACCCGGAGGATTTGTGGAACGGCTGCAGGAAGGAACTTTAGTCGGACATATTATTGAACACGTAGCCATAGAGCTATTAACCCTTGTCGGACAAAATATTCCTTATGGGAAAACCATGTGTTTACCTGAATATCCAGGTCAATACGAAATCATCTTTAACTATGACTCCCTGGAAGGAGGAAAAGAGGGAATCAGACAAAGCTTTGAGCTTGTGCAAGAATTGCTAAAGGGGGAAAGCCCGGACATTACTCCAAGGCTGGAGCGGATTAAGGAAGTGATTCAAAGGTACGAACTGGGTCCTTCCACAAAGGCCATTATGGAAGCGGCTCAGGCCAGGGGAATTCCCGTGCTCCGTTTGAATGACAGCAGTTTGCTGCAGTTGGGTTATGGTCGCAATCAAAAAAGGGTACAGGCGGCCATGAGTGACGGAACCGGTTGTATTGCGGTGGATATAGCCAGCGATAAGGGACTGACCAAGAATCTCTTATATGAGAGTGGTGTGCCTGTTCCTTATGGGTGGATAGCCGTCAGTGAAGAAGAGGTGGTTCAATTATTTAAACAACTGAATAAACCGGCGGTTATTAAACCCTATAATGGAAATCATGGTAAAGGAGTTACCCTCAATCTCAGGACTGAAGCAGAAGTGCGAACCGCTTTTCGGGTAGCGCAAACATATGGTGAT